>OEIU01000261.1_pt1 | contig 52892 bp, 45 predicted proteins | sample 1539221 | NCBI WGS metagenome assembly OEIU01 (sample SAMN03792071, study PRJEB22550) | activated sludge metagenome | feature: wastewater treatment plant; material: activated sludge; isolation source: Wastewater treatment plant of a petroleum refinery complex | place: Argentina: Zarate | collected... | reverse complement strand
CGTGGATTGGGCGCAACAACAACATAGCCGGCACCGGCAAACATTTGAAGATTCCAACGGTAATGAAAATTATCTTCCCATGCTCCTTGTGGTCCTCCGTGAATTAAAAACATCATCGGGTATTTTTTATTTGGATCGAAGAATGGTGGCCTAACTAAAATTGATTGAACTTTATCTCCGTTTGCACCCTCACACCAAAAGGTTTCAACGGGATTCATTTCAAGCTGCGAAAGAATTTTCTCGTTGGTAAAGGTGATTCTTTTTAAAGTGTTTTTACCATCGGTGCTGATTGAAAAAATTTCAGCCGGCAGATCTGTTCTTTGTTTTAGGAAGAAAAGTGTTTTGCCATCTTTAGAAAGTTGAATATTTGTGTTATAATTTTCTTTGTAAAACAATTCCGGTTCATCTGAATCTATATCCACCTTGTAAATTGAATTATAAATTTCGTTCGCTGCAAGAAAATAAATCGTTTTGGAATCGGGAGTCCAGATAAATTCATCAACTGATTTATCAAAATCCCCTGTTAGATTTTTTATTGTACCACTTTTTCTATCAAACAAAATCAGATCGCGTTTATCGGATTCGAATCCGGCTCTCTTCATAGATGTCCAGGCAATCCATTTACCATCAGGTGAATAAACGGGCTGACAATCAACACCTTTACTGACAGAAATAATTTTAGGAGTTTTTGGTGAAGATAAACTTGCAAGATATATTTCAATGTTTGTGCTTATTGCTTTTGTAAATTCAGGATTTAAAGCATAAGCAACCTCACTTCCGTCGGGAGAAAAATTATAATCATTTGATGAACCCAGTGCTGGAGGCGGAACATCTTCTTTATTACCTTCTGTCAAATCAGTAAAATCGCCTGTTGCAACATCAAGCAAAAATAAATGACTGCGTTTATCTCCACGCCAATCATTCCAATGGCGAAACATTAATCCGGTAAAAACTGTGGCTTTTACTTTACTTTCTTCTTTTGCTTTGTCTTTTTGCTCGTTACATTCCTGAGTTGTGCAGTCCGGATAAACAGATGAAACAAATAAAATTTTCTTTCCATCGGCAGACCATTTAAAATCTGAAGCACCGGTATAAATATTAGTTAACTGTTTTTCGTTTGAGCCATCCAAATTGCAAAGCCAGATTTGACCATCACGCGTAAATGCGATTGTTTTACCATCCGGTGAAAACTTTGGTTCGCTTTCATTCTTTTCAGAATTTTTTAATGACCTTAAATTTTTCCCATCGGCATCTATTAAATAAATATCTGTGTTGCCTTTATTAGCTTCAAAAGTATAAGATGTTAAAGTGTACGCAATTGTTTTTCCATCAGGCGAAACATCATAAGATCCAATGCGCTTCATCGCCCAAAGATCATCAACGGTAATTGCTCTTTTTGTTTGAGGAATTATAAAGATTGATATTAAAAGTGAGAGTAAGATTGAAATAAAAAAATTTGTCCTGGTCATTTTTTCTCCGAAGTGTTCAAATTGTTAGATCAAAAATACGGCTGCAGAAAGTTAAAGGCAAAGTAAAGAATGATTCATAAAAGTAAATTCAATATTAAAATCATTATAAGTAACTTTGTTACAAAAATTTTACAAAATGAAAAACGAAACACAACAAATATTTTTACCCGGCGGATTTAAGCAATTCAGGATTCTTAAATCTAAATACGTTCTGAACGATAAAAACGTTTTAGTTATTGGATCTGGAAGTGAAAAGATCGCTGAGAAGATGATTGAGTCCGGTGCAAGTTCCGCAACTGTAATTGTAAATGATTATGATTCGTTGATGAACGCCCGCTTAAATTTAAGTAAAGAAAGTAAAGTTATTGTTAAGATGATGGATTTTGATAACACTGATTTTGACTCAGAGCAATTTGATTTGGTTTATGCACAAGCTTCCATTTCATTAACAAACAGAAATAAAATTATTAAAGAGATTAAACGAATTCTAAAACCTGAAGCGACTTTGTGCGTTGGAGAGATTACAGCTCTTTCGAATGATTATCCTCCGTTTGTAAAAAACATTTTTGATGCGTCTGATATTCTTCCTTTATTAAATAATGAATGCAGTAATTACTATAAAGAAAGAAATTTTTCTGTTTTATACGAAGAAGATTTATCATCCTCATTACAAAGTTTTTATGAACACACGGCTCAGGAACTTGACGACACCATTTATAAATTAAACGAAAAAGAAAAAAGCTACTACAAAAAATTGTTAAATAAGATTAGTCACGAATCCAATGCCTACTTAAAACTCGGTGCAGATAGATACATTGGATTTAAAATGCTGATATTGAAGAAGAAGAACACTGTCATTTCGAAGGAGTCCTCGACTGAGAAATCTGAATAAATGACATAAAACAGATTCCTCACCCGATAAATCGGGATTCGGAATGACAGTCACAGGAAAAAAAATGAATATTAAAAAAGGCGACATAGTAGAATTTCAAATAGAGAAGTATGCATTTGAAGGAAAAGGAATTGCAAAAATTTCCAAGAATGAACTGCTTGGCTTGTCTGAAGAAAATGGCAATGAAAAAAATTATGTTGTATTTGTTATTGGCTCTTATCCCGGCGACAGAGTAAACGCACGGTTGCTAAAAATTAAAAGCTCTTATGCGGAAGCTTTGGTTGTGGATATTCTTACTCCATCAGATGAAAGAGTAAAAGCAAAATGTAAATTCTTCGGTACCTGCGGCGGATGCAAACAGCAGGATTTAGATTATGATGCTCAGGTTAAATACAAGCAGCAGCAGGTTGAAGAAATTTTTCACAAGCTTGGTGGATTTTCGGACCTGCCTGCCGACAAGGGAGGTTTTGAAATTGAACCAATCATCCCATCGCAAAATGTTTTTTATTACAGAAATAAAATGGAGTTTTCTTTTAGTGAAAAAAGATGGCTGACGAAAGAAGAGATTTCTAAGGAAGGAATTCTTGATAAAGATTTTTCACTCGGACTTCACATTCCAAAGATATACGATAAAGTTCTTGATGTTGATGAATGTTTTCTTCAATCAGAAGTAAGCAATAAGATTTTAAATTTTACTCGTGATTTTTTTAAGAAGAAAAACTCTTCAATTTATTCAACAAAAACTCACACTGGATTTTTACGCAATCTTGTAATTAAACAATCTTTTCATACAGATGATTTGATGGTTAATCTTGTTACATCAGAAGAGAACGATGAATTGATTAATGAATATTGTAATGAATTAAGAAAAGGAATTCCACAAGTAACAACCGTTATAAATAACATCAATAAAAAATTTGCAGCAGTAGCCGTTGGTGATTATGAAAAAGTTATTTACGGTTCGGGTTTTATTTATGATGAAATAGGCAGGCACAAATTCCGTATAAGCGCTAACTCGTTTTTCCAGACAAATACTTTGCAGGCAGAAAAACTTTATCAAACTGCTCTGGATTTTGCCGAGCTGAAAGGGAATGAAATTATTTATGATTTATATTCCGGTGCGGGAACAATTGCAATTTTTATTTCTGATAAATCAAAAAAAGTTTATGCTTTTGAAGCGGTAGAATCAGCGATTGCCGATGCAAAAGTGAATGCTGATTTAAACAATATTCTAAATGTAAAATTTTTCGCGGCTGATCTTTACAAATCATTCTTACCGATAGTTAACAAATACAACATCCCAAAGCCCGATGTAATGATAATTGATCCGCCAAGAAGTGGAATGCACCCAACCACAGTTGATGATGTAATAAAACTTTCTCCAGACAAAATTGTTTACGTTAGTTGTAATCCAGCAACGCAAGTGCGGGATATTAAGCTAATGGTTGAAGACGGGTATAAATTAATTAAGATAAGACCTGTTGATATGTTTCCGCATACTTATCATATCGAAAACGTTTCTTTACTAAAGAAATTGGAACACGGATCGAACTGATTAAACAGATTAAAACTGATCTAATCCGTTAATATCCTTCCGATCAGTTCAATCCGCAGCTTGCCCCCGTTTATCGGGGTGCTATTGGTTTTTGATTATCAACACAAACTCACCCTTAAGATTATCTCTTTCAATTGCTCTCAAAATATTCTGTGCATTACCTCTATAAAATTTTTCCTTTTCTTTAGTTAACTCAAATGCAAGAACACAAGGAATGTTTGCACCAAGAAGTTTTACAATATCTTCAAGCAAAGTTTTTAATCTATAAGGTGTGTCCATCAAAACAATTGTTTCTCTTCGTTTTCTTAAATCCAGCAATTGTTTTCTTCTTATATCTTTCTTTGGTGATAGCCATCCGTAGAAATAGAACTTCTCAAAATCCAATCCACTGCCAACCAAAGCTGTAAGCAAAGAACTTGCACCGGGGACAGGAATAACATCAATTCTGTTTTGCAATGCAAGATCAACAAGCAAATGCCCGGGATCAGAAAAAAGCGGAGTGCCGCAATCGGAAATTAGTGCTGCTGATTTTCCTTCCAGTAATTTTAGGATCAACTCATTTGCACTTTTATTTTCGTTGTGCTCATTAAGAGGAAAAAATTCTTTCTCTATTTTATAGTGAGATAAAAATCTTCGAGCTTCTTTTAATTCTTCACAAATAATAAAATCACACTCTTTTAATATTCGCAAAGCACGGAGAGTTATATCTTCATAATTGCCAATTGGTGTTGATACGATGTAAAGTTTTGATTTCATAGATAACTTTGATGTAAAATTGTCTGAGTCATTTCGACTGAGGCTTCTGCCATCGGCATCCCTTAGGGAGACTGAGAAATCTTGAACCTTTTATTGTAACAGATTTCTCACCGACTAAAGTCGGATTCGAAATGACACTCAAACAAAAACACTTAATAATTTATTTGAAAACTCAAGTTATTTGTGCTTAAATTTAAGCATAAATTTTATAATTAAATTTAAGCTTATGAAGCAACTCAAATATTACTTCATCACAAATTTTCTCACCCCGAAAAAATTAAATTATTCATTTCAAAACTAATCAGGTTATATATGAAGACCAGACAATTATTTTTTCTAATTTTATTTCTGCTAACTGCAGCTATCCTTCCGCAGGAAAATATACAGACTTTTCTTTCGTTAAAAAATACAGGCGTTGCAGAGTTTTTAGCGCAGCATCCCGAATATGACGGCAGAGGAACAATCGTTATTATACTTGATACAGGTGTTGATCTTGGCGTTGACGGGCTAATTAAAACTTCCACAGGAAATGTTAAAATAATTGATGTTCAGGATTTTACCGGCGAGGGTGATATACTATTTTATCCGGCACAAATTGAATCTAAAGACGATACAACCTACCTGGCAAATGAAGAAATGAAATATTCAGTAAAAGCTGATATAAAAAAATTTCTTAAATCAGCAGATGACAAATATTTTATTGGCGCATTTCCTGAAAAGCATCTTCTAAACTCCGGTAGCGGCGCTGCTGATTTAAACGGCAACGGCAATACCGATGACGTGTATTACTTTACCGCTTACAAAACAGCCAAGGGTTACTGGGTAGTTTACTTTGATCTTAATGGCAATGGTGATTTGTCTGATGAAAATCCCATAAGAACATACAAAGAAAATTTTGACGCTTTCACAATCAAAAAAGAAAAGGGATTAACGCCCTTCACAATGGCTTTAAATATTTTTCCTGATGAGAATAAAGTTGTTTTCTTTTTTGATGATGGCGGACATGGAACACACTGCGCAGGTATTGCTACAGGGTTTAATATAGGAGAAGTCGGATTAAACGGTGTTGCACCCGGAGCAAATATTATTGGGTTAAAACTCGGGAATAATAATTATCCCGGCGGCGCAACAGTTAATGAAAGTATGAGGAAAGCTTATCTTTATGCAGACAAAATATCCAAAGAGAGAAAAGAACCTTGCATTGTAAGCATGAGCTTTGGAGTTGGATCTGAGATTGAGGGTAGATCTGAAATGGAAAGTTTTCTTGCAGATCTTTTAAAGAAAAATCCCTATTTGTATGTAAGTTTAAGTAATGGCAACGAAGGACCCGGAATTTCAACAACCGGTTTGCCATCTGCAAGCAGTTATGCATTTTCCTCCGGTGCTGTTCTTGCTCAAGAGGTTGCGCGTGATAATTATGGAAGTGATTTACCTTATGATATTATCTTTCCTTTTAGTTCGCGCGGCGGAGAAGTTAGCAAACCAGATGTGCTTTCACCGGGATCAGCAACTTCCACTGTTCCAAATTTTGACGGCAGTGATAAAAAAGCAGGAACAAGTATGGCCTGCCCTTATACCTCCGGAGTAATGGCTTTACTTTTAAGTGCTGCTCAAAAAGAATTTCCTGACATTAAAATTACTTCACAATTTTTGTTTAAAATCATTCGCGAATCCGCAACTTATTGGCCTCAATATACTGTGCTTGATGAAGGCAGCGGGTATATCAATGTTCCCAAAGCTTATGAGTTGATGAAAAAATATCTTAAGAATGATGAACAGAAAAAATTTGAGACTTATACTATTTCTTCATTTGCACCAAATCAACCGGATAACAAATCCAGAAATCTTTTTATAAGAGATGGTTCTTTTCTTACCGGCGATGAATCTTTTTCTTACGTTATTAAAAGAGATAACTCAGTTAAGACCGATAAATTTTACAGAACTTTTAATCTTAAAGCAGATGCTGATTGGCTAAAACTTATTCAGAAAAAAACATATATCAGAAATGATCAATCTGCAATAATTAATGTCAGAGTTGATAAATCCAAAATGAAAAATTTTGGACTTTATACAACAAAAATTTCTGCCACCAGAGATGATGGTTCAGCATTCCCTGAATTTGATATGCTGGCAACCATTGTTATTCCATATGAATTCAACTCATCAAACAATTATAAAATGAATTGGAAAGATGAAGTAGTAAATGCCGGAATGATTAAAAGGTATTTTATACAAATTCCCGCAGGGCAAAACACAATGAAAGTTGTTCTTAGCAGAGATCCTTCATTAAAAAAATATTCAAGGTGCAGATATTATCTACATAACAATGATGGGATTCAGATTGATGTTTCTGCTCTCTTATCTTCTACAAACAACGATGAGAAAGTTGAAAACTTATACTATGATTTAACACCCGGAGTTTATGAATTAGTTGTTGATGGATTTTTGCTTGCTGCTGAACCTTCAACTTATAATCTTGCAGTTGAATTTTATTCTTTAAGCAGACTTAATGATAAAGATCTTACTGCTGATAATTCCAGGATTGATTTAGTTAATTACTTTAATGAAACAAAATCTTATAATCTAAGCGGCGAATTATCGGGAATTAAAAACAGCTATGTGGTAAAGGTTGATGGAAAAGACACTTACAAAATGCCTTTTGAAATTAAAAAAGGAGAGAAGTCAAAAGAGTTTTCTTTCACGCTTACAAAAGAAGATTTTAACAAGATAACCGATTTCGCTTTTCAGATACTTGATGAAAATGGAAAGGCAATAAGTAAAGGCGGTTTATCTTACCGAAGCGGCGGCAACGTTAGTGTTGATATGCCATCGGATAAAGATAGTGCTGTTTATGTTCTTGAATTTATTCCAGCATTTGTAAGTAAAGAGTTAAATGCAAATGTTTTTGTAGATGAATTAACTTATTTGCCAAACCCCACTAGTCTTGATGTTAAAAATGCCGGCAGAAATTCATTAACCTTATATCCCAATAATGTTAAAACAATTGATGTTAAATTTGTAAAACCTGAAATTGATGCTTCTTTAAAAGGCAAGGGATTCGGAAAAATTTATTTCAAATCTCCGGTTAGCGGCAAAACGGAATATGAACTTCCAGTTTACTTTAAATATTAATAAAGGAATCTAATATGAGCGAACATCAAAGCGGACAAATTAAAGGACTTCCCGAAAATGCTTATAATGAATTAAAGCCAGGCGAAGAATACAAACCAATAATGCCTGCAGATTCATCTCCACGTGAAATAACGCCATACTCTGTAATCGTTGGTTTGCTGATGGCTATGTTGTTTTCTGCAGCCGCAGCTTATCTCGGATTAAAAATCGGGCAGGTGTTTGAAGCCGCGATACCGATTGCAATCATCGCTGTCGGATTATCATCAGTTCTAAAAATTAAGGGCTCGCTTGGCCAGAATGTGATTATCCAATCAATCGGGCAAAACTCAGGATTAATCGTTGCCGGTGCGATATTCACAATTCCCGCATTATATATTTTAAATCTTAATGCAAGCTTCTGGCAGGTTTTTCTTGCTTCAACTTTTGGCGGAATTCTTGGAATACTTTTTTTGATTCCATTCAGAAAGTATTTTGTTTCCGAAATGCATGGAAAATTTCCTTTTCCTGAAGCAACAGCAACAACAGAAATATTAGTTGCCGGTGAAAAAGGCGGCAAGCAGGCACTTGTACTTGTTGTAAGCGGATTGATTGGAGGCATTTATGATTTTGTTATTGCAACTTTTGGATGGTGGAGTGAAACATTTACAACCCGCGTATTTGGATTTGGTGAGATGCTTGCAGACAAATTTAAACTTGTTTTTAGATTAAACGTTGGCGCCGCAGTAATGGGCTTGGGTTATATTGTCGGATTAAAATATTCTGCAATCATTGCCGCAGGTTCCTTTGTTAGCTGGTATTTGCTTGTTCCTGTTATCTCATACATCGGTGGCGGATTAACTGAAACTTTTGGAACCGGAGCAACCAAATTAATTTCTGCAATGACGGCCGAAGAAATTTTCAGACAATATGTTCGCCATATTGGTATTGGTGGAATTGCAATGGCGGGAATAATCGGAATCATTCGCTCATCAAAAATAATACGTGATGCTATTACTCTTGGCTTTAAAGAAATCTTTGAGAAGAAAGATGCCTCAAATCAAACAGCAAGGACACAACGAGATTTATCAATGAAAATAATTATTGGTGGATTGGTTGTTACTGCTATTTTGCTTCTTGTTTTTTTCCAGATGGGAGTTGTTCATAATATCGGCTGGGCTATCGCAGGATTGCTAATAGTTTTAGTTGTAGCATTTCTATTTACAACTGTCGCCGCAAATGCAACCGCAATTGTTGGTACAAATCCTGTAAGCGGAATGACTTTGATGACATTAATTCTATCATCCATCATTTTAACTTCTATTGGATTAAAGGGTGAATCAGGAATGATTGCCGCATTGATTATTGGCGGAGTGGTTTGTACTGCTCTTTCAATGGCGGGTGGATTTATTACTGATTTAAAAATTGGTTACTGGCTCGGTACAACGCCGCAAAAACAAGAGCAATGGAAATTTCTTGGAGTTCTTGTTTCAGCATTAACAGTTGGATTTGTTATAATGATTTTGAATCAAACATTTGGATTTACCGGACCAAATGCTCTTGTAGCACCGCAGGCAAACGCAATGGCTGCAGTAATTCAACCGCTTATGGATCAGCAACCCGCACCGTGGACGCTTTACATTGTTGGAGCAATTTTAGCATTAGTGCTTACGATGATTAAAGTTCCCGCATTAGCTTTCGCACTTGGAATGTATATTCCACTTGAACTTAACACTCCGCTTTTAGTTGGCGGATTGATTGCACATTTTGTTTCTACAAGAAGCAAAAATGAAAAAGTTAACAATGCAAGAAGAGAACGCGGAACACTAATTGCCTCTGGCTTTATTGCCGGCGGAGCTTTGATGGGTGTGTTCAGTGCATTTTTAAGATTCTTAAACTTTAACTGGATAAACACAGAATGGTTTGAATCTAACTCAGCAGAATTATTAGCGCTTGTAATGTTTGCATTACTTTGTGCCTATATGATTTGGGATTCATTAAGAGGAAAACCGGAAGAATAGGAAGCCCATCCCTAGCCCTTCCCTAAGGGAAGGAAATAAATAATTTAACCTTCGGGATTTTTAAAAATCTCGAAGGTTTTTTATTATTCATTATTACCGGTATAACAGTAATAATTCTTTATTTAGCCCATTTTTAATTTTTATTCAATATAAATTGAATTTTTTACTGTTATAACGATATTTTTCTTGACATTTAGATGCCCCAATACTATTTTTTCATTAAAAACAATTTATATTACTGTTATAACGGTATAAAATGACATCGAAACAAATAGGAAAAATAATAATCTTTCATAGAAAGAAAAGTAAACTTACTCAAAAGCAGTTAGCTGATTTAGCTGGAGTTGGGAAAACAGTTGTTTTTGATATTGAAAAAGGGAAAGAAACTGTACAGCTAAACTCATTGCTAAAAATACTTTCAGTTTTAAATATCAAACTGGAAATGAAGAGCCCAATAATGCATTTAATGGAGATGGGAAATGAGGATAGCTAAAGTTTATAATTTTGGAATTTATGCTGGTGATTTGATAGAGATTGACAAAGGTAAAAAGTATCAATTTAATTATGCGGACGATTATAATGGTTCGCCAATTTCATTAACTCTTCCAGTCAAACAAAAACAATATGTGTTCGATGAATTTCCTCCATTCTTCGAAGGTTTATTGCCAGAAGGAATTCAACTTGATGCATTGTTACGACAAACAAAAATAGATCGAAATGATTTTTTTTCTATTCTGCTTATAACTGGTAAAGATTTAGTTGGTTCAGTTACGTTGGAGGAAGTTGAATGAACATTTGCCCGATAACATATCAACCTTGCGGTGATAAAAAATATTCTGATAAAGGATTAAAACTTCTTTCAAGAAATTTGACTCAGTTAAAAGATTTACCATTAACACAAGAAGAACAATTACGAGAAGCTGCTATCAGAGCGGATAAAATGTCTATTCAAGGTGTGCAGCCAAAACTAAGTGCAAAACTTAATATTAAAGATGAAGTATTTGATGTTGTGGATAGAGGCGGGGAATATATTTTAAAACCACAAAATAATTTTTATCCCGAAATGCCAGAGAATGAATCGCTTACAATGAAAATGGCTGAGCTAATTGGTATTGAAGTCCCGCTTAGTGGAATGATTTATTCATCTGACGGAAAATTTACTTACTTTATAAAAAGATTCGATAGATACGGAAGAAACAAAAAACTTTCTGTTGAAGATTTTGCTCAACTTGCCGGTAAAAGCAGAGAGACAAAGTACGATTACAGTATGGAAAAACTTATAACACTTATTGATACTTTTTGCACATTCCCCGCAATAGAAAAAGTTAAGTTGTTTCGTTTAACAATTTTTAATTTTTTAATCGGTAATGAAGATATGCACTTAAAAAATTTCTCTTTAATTACTCGTGATAACAAAGTAGAACTTTCTCCTGCTTATGATTTATTAAACACAACGATAGTTGTTCCAAGAACACAGGAAGAAATTGCTTTACCATTAGCTGGCAAGAAAAGAAATCTAAGTACTAAAATCTTATTCGATTATTTTGCAAAAGAAAGAATGAAACTAAACGATACGATAATTTCTCAAGTCTTAAATAAAATTATTAATGAGTGGGATAACTGGAAAAAGCTTATAACCATTAGTTTTCTTTCCAATGAGATGAAAGAAAAGTATTTGGAGTTAATATACAAGAGACGATTAACAATAAACCTGTAGAGACGCATAAAGATGCATCTCTACTTTTGGAATTTACTTTAGCAATTCCTTAACCTTATTCATCAAGTTACTCAACTCAACATCAAATCGTTCGTCGGTTTTTCTTACTTTAACTTCGCATTTATTTTCTTTTAGTTTCTTCTCACCAATTACAACCTGAATCGGCATTCCAAGTAAATCAGCATCATTAAATTTAAATCCTGCAGTCACATCACGATCATCAAATAAAACTTCTATTCCCTGCTTACTTAAATCGGAATAAATTTTCTCGCATGCAGCTACAATTTCCTGCTTCTTCAAATTCAAACCGATTAAATGAACCTGAAAAGGTGCAAGAATTTTATTCCATACAATTCCATTCTCGTCATGGTTTTGCTCAATGAAACAAGCCATTACGCGCTCAACCCCAATTCCATAACTTCCCATAATTATCGGATTCTCTTTCCCGTTTTCATCAAGAAAATTTGCACCCATCGCGTCGGAGTATTTAGTACCGAGTTTAAAAATATGTCCAAGTTCAATCGCAGGAAAAACTGCAAGATGTTTCTCACACCGGGGACACCCCTCGCCTGATTTTACAATTCTGAAATCTGCATATTCAATTGTTGGAATGTCGCGTTTAAAATCAATTCCGCCAATGTGATAATCATTTTTGTTAGCACCGCTGAACATATTATTGGCATCTTTCAAACGATTATCTGCAATTATTCTTCCTGAAAATCCTACAGGACCAATAGAACCAGCATCGGCACCAGAAATATCTTTTAATTCTTCTGGATGTGCAGGACGAATAGCACCACCAAGAAATTTCTCAAGCTTTGTTTCATTAACCTCATCATTACCAAGCATTAATATTAAAACAGGTTTTTCATTGTGAATATAAATTCTTGATTTTGCACATTGTGTTTCCTCAATTTTTAAAAATTCACAAAGCTCATCAATTGAGTGAACATTAGGTGTTGATATTTCATAGATAGATTTGCTTTCATTATCTCTTTCAACAGAATCAATTTTTGATGTAGCTACTTCAACGTTTGCTGCATAACCACACGACTCGCAATAAGCAACTGTATCTTCACCCGCAGAAGATTTAACCATAAATTCTTCCGACCCTGTTCCGCCCATTGCACCGCTTGATGCACCAACGACAAAATATTTTAATCCACATCGGTCAAAAATTTTTCTATACGCTTTATCGTGCAGTTCATAGGATTTATCAAGTCCCTCCCAGCTTGTATCAAAGCTGTAAGCATCTTTCATTAAAAATTGCCTGCCACGAATCACTCCACTTCTTGGCCGTGGTTCATTTCTAAACTTTGTTTGTATCTGATACCAGATTTGCGGCATATCTTTATAAGACTTAACAACATTACGTGCGTGAAAGGTCATAATTTCTTCGTGAGTCGGAGCTAAAACATAATCACGATTTTTAATGTGAAATAAAGTATCACCAAAAGCTTCCACTCTTCCTGTTTCTTCCCAAATTTCTTTTGGATTTAATGCCGGAAGATGAAACTCCTGTCCACCAATTGCATCCATTTCTTCTCTGATAATTTCACTGATTTTTTTTACAACTCTATAACCAAGTGGAAGAAAAGAATAAATTCCTGCAGATAACATTCTAACCATTCCTGATCGCAGCATTAAAATATGGCTAACTACAACCGCATCATTGGGAACTTCTTTAAGAGTAGGAACAAAATATTTCGATAATCTCATAAAATACTTTTCTTAATAATTTTTGTTTGATTGAAATTTTGGTTGGAAAAATACTGATTTGAATAAGCTTATCAAAGTTAAGAATGAAAAGGAAAAAGTTGTGATCCACCAATGTTAGTGAATGGAATAAACTTCAATTTTTTAATGAAATTTTCTTTAGGTTTACACTTAAAATTTAATTCGTCTGGTAAAATTAGAAAGTGAATTATGGAACACATTCCTCAAGTAGAAATACCTTTAATAAGCATATTACCTTTTGTGTTGATGCTTTTATCAATTGCTGTTTTTCCGTTATTCTGGAATCACTTTTGGGAAAAGAATAAAAACAAACTTTACGTGGCAATCATTTTGAGCATACCGGTTATAATTTACTTGATTACTGGTAATCTTTCTGAAAAGCTAATAGATACTATGGTTTTTGATTACGTCCCATTTATCATTTTATTAGGTGCGTTATTTACAATTACCGGTGGGATTTTATTAACAGGGGATATCGAAGCAAAGCCGTCAATCAACACATTATTTTTAGGAATTGGTGCTGTGCTTGCTTCATTTATGGGAACAACAGGCGCCGCAATGTTACTAATACGCCCTGTTATTCAAACGAATAAGGAAAGAACATTTAAAGTTCACACTATACTTTTCTTTATCGGTATCATTGCAAACTGCGGCGGCTTACTTACTCCTCTTGGCGATCCACCTTTATTTATGATGTACTTGCGCGGTGCACACTTTACCTGGTTTATGCATTTGGCTCCGGAGTGGTTTGTAACCAATGCATTATTATTAATCATTTACTTTTTTGTTGACAGACACTTTTATAAAAAAGAGCCCGCATCAGCAATAACAAGAGATGAAACCAATATTCGCCCGATAAAAATCGAAGGAAAAAGAAATTTTATTTTCCTAATCGGCGTTGTTCTTGCAGTTGCATTTATTAACGAACAATATCTATCATTTATCAATATCAATCCATATTTAAAATTTGTCAGAGAAGCGGTGATTGCTTTAATGGCTGTGCTATCTATGCAATTTACTCCTAAACTTTTAAGAGTTTCGAATAACTTTACCTGGCATCCTATTGAAGAAGTTGCGTATTTATTCTTTGGAATTTTTGTTACGATGGTTCCTGCCCTGCTTTATCTTGAAGTAAATGCGAAACATCTTGGTGTACAATCAGTAAGCCAATTTTATTATTACACTGGATTGTTAAGCAGTTTTCTTGATAATACACCAACAGCTGTAACGTTTCATTCTTTAGCCCTGGGTTTAGGAATCACAACCGGTAATCTTGTTGCAGGCATTCCTGAGGAATTGCTGAAAGCTATTTCAACGGCTGCAGTATTTTTTGGTTCTATGACTTACATTGGTAACGGACCAAATTTTATGGTTAAGGCAGTAGCAGAAGAAAATAACATTAAGATGCCTGATTTTTTTAGCTATATGTTTAAGTTTTCACTTATAATTCTACTTCCAATTTTTATTATCGTTCAATTATTTCTTATATAAAACATTATGAAAATATATTCAGCAAATCCCTGGCACTCGGTTGCATCCGGTAAAGATGTACCAAGAAACGTTAACGCAATTATAGAGATTCCAAAAGGATCAAAAGGTAAATATGAGCTTGATAAAGCAAGCGGTCTTTTAAGATTAGATCGTGTACTTTATTCTTCTGTACATTATCCGGCTAATTACGGATTTATTCCACAAACTTATTGTGATGACAGAGACCCGCTGGATATCCTGGTAATATGCTCAATCGATGTTGATCCACTATCAATTATTGAAGCAAAGGTAATTGGCGTTATGCACATGCTCGATGATGATGAGCAAGATGACAAGATTGTTGCAGTGGCAAATAATGATATGGCAGTTAATTATATAAATGATATTTCAGAACTGCCGCCGCATACTGTTGTTGAGTTAAGAAGATTTTTTGAAGATTATAAAAAGTTAGAACATAAGCAGGTTATAGTTGAGCAGTTTCTCGGAAGAGAACACGCTTATAAAATAATTACCGATGCAGTTGAGCTTTATGCAAAGGAAAGGGATAAATTAATAAAATAAATTTATTAAGGGACTAAGTAATAGATATATCCTGCATATCCGGCAAGCAGAAAGGCACCTTCAAATCTTGAGATTGAAAATCCAGTTCTGCTAAGTGGAAATAAAATGATTGCCGTAAACAACATCACTCCTAAATCAACGTAGTTAATTCCTAAAGAACTGATTGGAATTACCAGTGCAGTAATTCCCAGTATTCCCAGAATATTAAAAATATTAGACCCAACTACGTTTCCGATAGCGATATCAGCTTCTTTTTTATATGCTGCCACAACGGAGGTTATTAACTCAGGCAGGCTTGTTCCGATTGCAACAATAGTAAGTCCGATTATTGCATCGCTAACATTAAATATTTTTGCAATAACAACTGCACTTTGTACAAACAGATTTGCACCAAATAACAATAAACCTAAACCAACAATTATAAAGACTATTGATAGCGGGATTCCAAATTTACTTTTAAGACCTTCTTTAAACTCAGCATCAACCTCAGCATTTTTTTCTTTACGTGCCAGGATAACATTAACAACCAGATAAATAATTAATCCTCCAACCAAAATAATTCCATCTATAAAACCAACTTCACCATCTATCAAAAGAATAAGCAGCAATACACTTATTGCTATCATAATTGGTATTTCTCTCATTATAACATTGGCGTGTACTTTCAGTGGTCTGATCAATGCAGCAACTCCAAGTATCAAGGCAATGTTTGCAATGTTTGATCCGATAATGTTTCCAAGCGATATTGAACCGTTACCGGAAATAGCTGCTTTTAGACTTACAACAAGTTCCGGAGCACTCGTTCCAAAAGATACTACTGTTAACCCTACAACAAGCGGAGCGATGCCAATTTTTATTGCAAGATTTGAGCTGCCGCGAACTAATCCCTCTGCTCCGATGAATAGCATTATCAATCCGCCAACTAAATAAATAATTATTTCGATTCCTGTCATCAGTTATACTTGCTCAATTAAATAAACTTTATCATTTCTTCTTACAAGCGCTGGTACCTGTAATGTTATTTCATCTCCCCTTTTAGCTAATGAATTTTGCTTATCATTTACATTCATCTTGTCAATTTTGATTTCGAGAACCCCGGTAGTTTCACCCATTATTAAAATTTCATCATCGGTTTTAATCTGTCCGGATTCTATTAAAACGTGCGCCACATTAATATCTTTAAAGTAATTAAGCACTTTCCCGATATAAGTCTTGCGAGTAGTTGCTTTGCTTCCTTCAACACCGGCATATTCATTGGAGCTTGGAATATTAAAATAAAACCCTGATGAGAACCCGCGGTTATAAACCTTTTCAAGTTCTGTTAATAATTCTTTTTTCTTTTCTTTTGTAAGATTGTGTTGATAGTAAAGATCAATTGCTTGTCTGTAAACCGATACCGCTTTTGCTACATATTCTGGTGCGCGTTTTCTTCCCTCGATTTTAAATGAATCTATCCCTGCTTCAATTAACTGATCAATAAATTCGATTGTGCAGAGATCTTTGGGAGACATAACATAGTCTTCTCCGATTATAAGCGATTTACCAATTGCAGGGTCATAAACTTCATATTCTCTTCTGCAAGGTTGAATGCACTCGCCACGATTTGCACTTTTACCAAATAAATGATGACTCATAAAACATCTTCCACTTACAGCAATACACATTGCACCATGAACAAATGCTTCAATTTCTAAATCCATTTTTGCACGAATCTTTTTAATTTCGTCTAATGAACATTCACGAGCTAAAACGATTCTTACCGCGCCCATCCTTTTATAAACGTCGGCAGCAAGTGAGTTTGAAATTGAACTTTGAGTTGAAATACAAAATGGAAATTCGTGTTTATGACATAAATCAGCAACAGCCAAATCAGAGCAGATAATTCTATCAACTCCATTTTTTTTTGCGGCAATAATTATTTCTTCTAACTCAGAAAGCTCTTCTTCAAATACAATTGTGTTAAGCGTAAGAAATGTTTTTACTTTGTGTTCTTTGCAGAATGAAACAATTTCCGGAAGTTCATCAACAGAAAAGTTTGCAGCTTTTGCACGCATATTAAGTTTTTCCAAACCAAAATAAACAGCATCAGCGCCGTTGCTAACAGCTGCGCGCAGCATCGTCCAATCTCCCGCGGGAGCCATAAGCTCCGGGCGTTTGGAGATTGGAAGTTGGGGGTTGGAAACAGGAAAATCTAATGAGCTTTCCTTAATTATTATTTTATTGTTTTCAAGCAAGATTTATTTTTTATTTAGATAATTTATGTATGCACTTAACTTTGGAGTCAATATATCGCAAATTTCAGAAAGTTCTTTAAACTCAGGCTCTGACAATATTTTTAACCGATAAGTTTTATTTACCCAATGAATTGACTCATACAAAGAACCTCTTGATATTTTTGCAAATCTTGCTCTATCCGAATTACTACCTTTTCCATAGCCTTCCGCAATATTAGAACCAATACTGGAACTTGAATCAATTATCTGAATGCCATAAGTTTTTTGTGCAATGTAATTCCATTTTAAAACTATTTCCCAAATTCTGTCACTTAACTTTTCAGCCAGTTGATAAATTTCTAAATCTTCATATTTTAATTTGTTCATACACCTGCCATAATGCAATTTGAGAAAAACAAATTTTTAATAACGATTACAACTTCCAATCCCCCACCTCCTATTTTCTACTTCTTACTTCCAATCTCCTACAACCAACCGCCCATCTCCAACATCCTACTTAAGCTTTTTCTTCCCAAACTTTTGCAACTTCTACAATTGTTTTAACTGCCATTTCCATATCCTGAACAGCAACCCACTCAAGTTGTGAATGGAAACTATGCTCGCCGGCAAAAATATTAGGCGTTGGCAATCCCATAAAAGATAGACGTGAGCCATCCGTGCCACCACGAATAGGATGAAGAATAGGTTTTATTCCCAATCGTTCTATTGCTTCAATAGCAAAATTTGTAACATGTGGATGTTTATCTAAAACTTCTTTCATATTTCTATACTGTTCAATAACCTGAAACTCCATTCGTGATCCGGGAAATTTGTTAACAACTTCTTCAGCAAGTTTTTTTAGTGTTTCCTCGTACTCTTTTAATTTGGGTGTTTCAAAATCACGTATGATAAATTTTAAAGTTGTTAACTCTTCATTTCCATTGAATGAACCACAATGAACATATCCTTCCCTTCCATCAGTTGTCTCGGGAGAAAGCGTGCCCTTGGGAAGATTGTCAATAAAATGCGAAGCGACTTTTATTGAATTAACCATTATATTTTTTGCATATCCGGGATGAATATTTTTCCCAAAAAATTTTATTACAACAGCATCGGCAGAAAATGTTTCTGTTTCAAGTTCACCTAAACTTGAACCATCAATTGTGTAAGCATACTTTGCACCAAGTTTTTTCAAATCAATTTTTTCTGTGCCTCTGCCAACTTCTTCATCCGGAGTGAAGCAGACTTTTATATCGCCATGTTTTATGGCAGGATGAGCTAAGAAATAATTTATCGCGTCTATAATTTCAGCAACGCCTGCTTTGTTATCAGCACCTAGTAAAGTTGAACCATCAGTAGTAATGATATCAAATCCTATCATATTTTTTAAATCAGGATTATCACTTACTGTAATTACCAATCCATCATTTTCCAGCTTTATATCCCCGCCCTGATAATTTTTTCTAATCATCGGTTTAACATTTGCCCCTGTAACCGCAGGTGAAGTATCTATATGAGCAATAAAAGCAATCGGGTCAACTTTTTTATTTGTATTAGATGGAAGAGTAGCCATTACATATCCCCACTCATCCATATGCGCATCTTTAAGTCCTAACTGCTTCAATTCTTCGGCAAGTTCTTTTGCAAGTATTTTTTGTTTTTCAGTTGATGGGAATGAAGTTGATTCTTCATCTGATTGTGTATCGTACTTTACATACTTTAAAAACCTGTCAACACACGTGAACTTATAATTTGTATCAAACATATTAACCTCGAATAATTAGTGAAATAAAAAAATTTTAATAACCTCTTCTTAAAACTTTATCCATATCAGATTTTATCATAATCTGAACAAGATCTTCAAACTTCGTTTTAGCTTTCCATCCTAAAAGTTTTTTAGCTTTTGTTGGATCGCCAATTAATAAATCAACTTCTGTCGGGCGATAATAATTAGGATCAACCGTAACAACTGTATTTCCTTTTCTTAAATTAGTTGAAAAATCATACTTATAAAACTTAGAGTTTTTATTAAAGTTTATAAGTGATTTTGCTTTATCAAAATCTATTTGTTTTATAATTCCTTTTTCGTTTAATCCTTTCCCTTTCCATATTAACTCAATGCCAAGATGTTTAAAAGTAAGTTCAACAAATTCTTTTACTGTGTGCGTTTCTCCGGTCGCTAATACAAAGTCTTCTGCATTTTTATATTGAAGAATTCGCCACATACCTTCGCAGTATTCCGGTGCAAAGCCCCAATCCCGTTTAGCATTAAGATTACCAAGTGAAAGCGAAGATTGTAAACCGGCTGCAATTCTTGATGCTGCCCGGGTTATTTTTCTGGTTACAAAAGTTTCACCGCGTTTCGGTGATTCGTGATTAAACAAAATTCCATTGCTTGCAAAAAGATTATACGCTTCTCTGTAGTTTACAATTATCCAAAAGCCATACAATTTTGCAACACCATAAGGAGAGCGTGGATAGAATGGAGTCTTTTCGCTTTGTGGTACTTCCTGTACTTTTCCAAACAGCTCGGATGTTGATGCCTGATAAAACTTTACTTGTCTTAAGCCGACTTCACGAATCGCATCTAAAAATCTTAATGTACCAAGAGCATCGACCTGAGCAGTGTAGTCCGGAATTTCAAATGATACTTTAACATGGCTTTGCGCAGCCAGATTATAAATTTCATCAGGTTGAATTTTTTCAAGCAAGCGATTTAAGTTACTTGTATCTACAAGATCACCATAATGAAGGAAAAGTTTTTTGTTTAGCAGTTCACGATTTTCATAAAGATGATCAATCCTTCCTGTGTTGAAGGAACTGCTTCTGCGAATTATACCGTGAACTTCATATCCTTTTTCCAGAAGTATCTCTGTTAAATAACTTCCGTCCTGTCCGGTTATACCGGTTATTAAAGCTTTCATATTCACCAATTAAAAATTAAAAATATGTTTAGTGATTTTTTTACTATAGCAATCTATTTTTTCATTTAATCCGCCTGATTGCATGGATGCATGGTTGCATGGATGCATGATTTATTCAATACTACCATACTTTTCAACTATCTCTCGAAGTATGTAATCATTTTTCCATTCGTCTGGACTAATTTTAGAAATCATTGATTTGTTAAATTGAATTAATTTGTTTTCTAAGGAATAATGCTTTTTATCATATTCATCAAACCAGATCCTATCTATATCTTCTGAAGAATGTAACGCAAATAGTTGTGTATAATTCTCAGATAGTGATGCTAAAGCAATATTTACAAAATTTATATTTTCTTTAATTGAGCGCCTGCTGTAACCTTCTGCAATATTGGATGGGCAAGATAAAATTGAATCTTCTATCTGGGCTTTAACTTTAAATGGAATAGAATCAATAGATTTCAATTTCTTTCTTACTAAAACATAAAGCTCAATTCCTTCTTGCCAAACTTCAAGTTTTCGATACCCCCTATTTATGTTTCTATTTCTATTTAAAATTTCCTGGTCTAACATCTAATTTCCTAATAAATAATTTTGAAAAATAATTGCTGAATAATCATTCCACCATGCACTCATACAATCATGCATACATGCATCCATGCATCCATGCAATCATGCCAACATTAATTTATAACTTATTTTTTACAAACCATTGATACGTTTTAGTTATCCCCTCGGAGAGCTCGGTTTTATATTTCCAACCAAGTGAATTTATCCGAGTGACATCCATCAGTTTTCTCGGAGTTCCATCCGGCTTGGATGCATCATAAACAATCTTTCCCTTAAACCCAGTAATCTGAGCAATTAAACTTGCTAAATCAGAAATTGAAATATCTTTGCCTGTACCAACGTTTAAATGTGTGATGCCTTTTTCATAAAGATCTTTTGCATTAACTTTCTCCATCATAAAAACAATTGCGTTTGCAAGATCTTCAACATACATAAACTCACGCAAAGGTTTACCGCTTCCCCAAATTGTAACAGAGTTTTTTCCTTCAACTTTTGCCTCGTGAAATTTTCTTAACAATGCCGGTAAAACGTGGGATGTTTCAAGATTAAAATTATCATTCGGCCCATAAAGATTTGTTGGCATTGCTGAAATGTAATTACATCCATACTGACGATAATAGTTTTCGCATAGTTTGATTCCTGCTATTTTGGCAATTGCATAAGGTTCATTTGTAAACTCAAGATAATCTGAAAGAAGATACTCTTCCTTTAATGGTTGAGGGGCAAGCTTTGGGTAAATGCAGGAGCTTCCAAGAAAAACAACCTTTTCAACATTATTCAAGTAAGAAGCGTGAATAAGATTTGCTTCAATCATCAAATTATCATACAAAAACTCTGCACGATAAGTATTGTTAGCCAGTATTCCACCAACTTTAGCTGCAGCAATGATTACAATTTCTGGTTTCGTATCAGCAAAGAATTTTTCAACGTTAGCTTGATTACGTAAATCAAGTTCGGAAAAATTTTTATAGACAAGATTTTTATAACCACGATTTTCCAGCTCTCTGAAAATTGCAGAGCCAACCATTCCGGTATGACCTGCAAGATATACTTTTCTGTTCTGTAATTCTTTCATTAAGAATTATAACCCATAATAAATAGATAAATAAAATTCATTTAATCTTTTATCCACAAAACTTAAATCTTCCTGTTGTACAGAAGATTTTGTTGTTTGAAACTTTAACTTAGCAAACAGTTCGTGTGTGTACTCATATTTAATTTCAGCACCCAGGTATGAATAATTTTTTCTTAACCCGAATAAAAATGGCGGCTGCGGCTGCATATTATACTGCTGATCATAACTTCCCTCACCGCCTTTGCGAATATACTGACCCCAAAGCGTTGCCTGCAATCCACGAATAATTCTGAAATTAACTGCGGCATAAATCAGATCAGCATTATTGCCTATCCAATGACCAAGCGGATAAGATGCGCTTGTATAATCTTTTGTTTGGATATAATGGCGATAAACAAATGGATATATCTTTGTGTATTCAATGGTTGTTGTAAGATTTTCAATTGGTAAATCAGTAACAGAGCCGCCCAAAGTAAATCCCAGCTGATTTCTTTGTTTGTAAGAATCAAATAAACCGCTTAGAGTAATTTCATCAATAAATAAAGTTGTGTAAAGATGTGTGTTTTTTATTTGTCCTTTGGAGCTTGCAGCAAAAAAGAACTGAGCATTTCCGCCAGCAGCATTTACCTGTCTGCTTAAATGATGATCAGCAGCTCTGAAAAACATAATTGGAATTAAGTATAAATATTCAAGCTCGTTATCATATACCATTGATTCGCCAAAAGATAAATCCAATCCATTTGTTGGAGTAATTGTTATTGAATGATTGGCAATAAACTTTTTCTTAAATGAAAAACTAAGAGTTCCGTTTCGATTATAAAAAAATGAGCTTGAATCAATTACATCAGACGAAAGCCAGCCATGTATGTAATTAAATCTAAGCCAATCAGTTGGTTTAATATCCAATCTTAAAAATCCGTAAGAAGGTGGTTTTTGAGAAAGCACTAGTAATCCGCTTTCACCATAACCCCATTCTAAAAAATCTTTTCCAACAGCAAGCGATCCCCAACTCCAGTCAGTTGCAATTATAGCTTTTGCCTCACTGTATTCCATTTTATCTGAAGAGTAGTTAACAATATTCTGATCTGTACGTGCGTCAACTCCTGTAACAGGAGTAAATCTTTTATTCTTATCAATAGAGTTACCTAATTCTGTATTATCCCGAAAATCAAAACTAAATCCAATATAGTTGCTTAGATAGCCGTAAGTATAAAGACCATTCCAGGTATGAGTTAATTTATTGTTATCGCGTGAGCCAAGTGTAAAACCTAAAATCGGACTTAAGTTTATCGAGAAAAAATTATCTCTGTAACTAAATAATCTCCAACGGTCTCCAGCATCCTTACTGAAATAGACAAGTTGAGTAGAATCAATTTGTGTGTTATTTATTAGATCAAACTCACGATAAAAATCTTGTTTATAAAATTCCAATTCACTTTTTTCAAGACTGGTGAGCTGCGCAGACTTATCCGAAGCTTCGAGAAGTTTTTGTGCAATGTATTTTCTACTAAGCGGTCTGATATTATCGTCAAATCTTATAACAGATTTTTGACTCAGACGGGATAGAAAAGAATAAACATCTCTGTTCAATGGCTCGTAAACTACTTGCGCAAAAGCAAAAGAGCTAAGAGCCAATAACAGAAATATTTTTTTAAACATTAATTACTCTTATCGATTAAAAAACTTCTTAAAAGTATCAACAACATAAACTAATTGTTCGTCGCTTAGTTCAGGATAAATCGGAAGTGCAATAGATTTATCTGCAGAAAATTCCGATATAGGAAAATCTCCTTTTTTATGACCAAGATCTTTAAAGCACTCTTGCAAATGGAAAGGGACCGGATAATAAATTTCCGTTCCTATTTCATGCTTTGTTAAAAATTCTCTTAATTCATCGCGTTTATCAACACGAACAATGTATTGATTGTAGATGTGATAATTTTTTACTCTGTATCTTTCATAAACTGCAGCAGGAAGAAGCACTTTATTTTTTTCATCAAACTTAGTTTTACCTGCTTCTTCCGCTAAACCTGCATCAACAAAAAGCTGAGTGTAGCGATTGGCATTATGTCTTCGCTTTTCAGACCAGCTATCGAGATGAGGAAGTTTTACTCTTAACACAGCAGCTTGTAAAGCATCTATTCTAAAATTACCGCCAATTACCTTATGATAATATTTCGGATCAGCGCCGTGTACTCTTTTTATTGTAAGAATTTTTGCAAGATCATCATTATTGGTTGTAACCAAGCCGCCATCGCCATAGCAGCCAAGATTTTTACTCGGGAAAAATGAGAAGCATCCGATATCGCCAATGGTTCCAACAAATCTTCCATCTTTATATTGTGATCCTATAGCTTGGGCAGCATCTTCAATCACAATTATATTGTGTGCTTTTGCAATCTTAACTATCTCACCTATCTCTGCGCTTTGCCCGTAAAGATGAACAGGAATAACGGCTTTTGTTTTGGGTGTTATTTTCTTTTCAAAATCTTTTGGATCCATATTAAATGTAACCGGATCGTTTTCAACCAAAACGGGAGTTGCAAATAATCTTGAGACAACGCCTGCGGTTGCAAAGAATGAGTACGTGGGAACGATAACTTCATCACCGGGTTTAATATCAATTGCCATCAGTGCAAGCAGTAAAGCATCGGTTCCGGATGAAACGCCGAGTGCGTGTTTGCAGCCAAGATAATTGCAAAATTCTTTTTCCATTCCAGCTACTTCAGGACCAAGAATAAAATATTGAGATTCGGCAACTTTAATTACTGCTTCGTCAAGTTCTTTTTTCAAAGATTGATATTGTGGTTTAAGATCTAAAAGTGGTACTCGCATATAATTTCCTTTGTTATAAAATATTTAATAAATAAAATCTTTTGATATGTCTTTAAACGATGGTGCTTTCAAATCTTTTTCAGAAACAATTGGATTATCAACTTTCCAATTAATATTTAAATCGTGATCGTTAAAAATAATTGCCCGCTCGTGCTCTTTGCTATAAGCCGCTGTGCATTTGTAAGCAAATATTGCTTCATCCGATAAAACAGAAAATCCGTGTGCAAATCCGGGTGGAATCCATAATTGTGTGTGATTTTCTTCGGACAACTCTGAGGAAAAATATTTTCCAAAAGTTGGTGAACCAAATCGAATATCCACAGCTACATCCAGTACTTTACCATAAATTACTTTGCACAGTTTTCCCTGCGCTTTATCGCCAATTTGATAATGCAATCCTCGTATCGTCCCTTTTTTTGATTTAGATATATTATCTTGTACAAAGTTAAAATCAATTCCTGCTAGTTTATAGGATTGTTCATTATAACTTTCAAAAAAATAACCGCGCTCATCACCAAAAACTTTTGGTTTTATAATCAGCAGCCCTTCGATTTCCGTTTTAATTACCTCCAATAAATCATCCTTCCTTTAATATCTTTTCAAGATAGTTACGATATAAAGATTTAGGAATTGAGTTCACCAATTCAGCAAACTTATCTTTAGATATAAATCCTTTGTGATATGCAATCTCCTCAATACAGGCAACTTTTAATCCCTGTCTATCTTCAATTACTCCAAAAAAGTTTGATGCCTGAAGTAATGCTTCCGGAGTACCGGTATCAAGCCAGGCAATGCCTCTTCCGATCTTTTCTACTTTTAGTTTTTTATTATTCAGATATTCTTTATTAACATCGGTTATCTCTAACTCACCGCGGGCAGATGGTTTAAGGTTTTTAGATATGTTAATCACTTCATTGTTATAAATATAGAGTCCCGGTACAGCATATTGAGATTTGGGATTTTTCGGTTTTTCTTCAATAGAAATTGCGTTTCCGTTATTATCAAATTCAACAATTCCATATCGTTCAGGATCTGTTACCTGATAACCAAAGATTGTTGCGCCTGTATTATTTTTTATTCCGCGATAAAAAAACGAGAGATCACCGTAAAAAATATTATCGCCTAAAACAAGACACACATTATCATCACCAATAAATTCTTCTCCGATTATAAATGCTTCTGCAATGCCATTTGGTGCCGATTGAACAGCATAGTTTATGTTCATTCCAATTGAGCTGCCGCTGTTAAATAACTGTTGATAAAGCGGGATTGTTTCTTTGTTAGATATTATCAGTACATCTTTTATTCCACCCAGCATCAAAATTGAAAGCGGGTAATATATTAATGGCTTATCATAAATAAGCGCTAACTGCTTACTATAAACTTTCGTTATAGGATAAAGTCTTGAACCGGATCCTCCGGCTAAAATGATTCCCTTTGTTCTTTTCTTATTATTCACTTTTAAACTTTATGATTATTAATGTATATCGTAAATATAAAAAGAATACCTTTATCAATCCCGAAATTAAGTGATAAAACAAAGGGTAATTTGCTATAATAGCTTTCCACTAAGTGTAAGAATGGCTACTGAAAAGTAAATAATCAAACCTGTTACATCCACTAATGTTGCTACAAAAGGTGCTGATGAAGATGCAGGATCAAAACCAAGTTTCTTTAAAATAAAAGGAAGCATTGATCCCGTAAGTGTACCCCACATTACTACTCCAATAAGCGATATTGAAACCGTAATAGCGACATAAAACCAATAATCGCCATAAATGTGTGAAGCCATCTGCCAGGCATAAATTCTTAAAAAACCAATTACCGCTAATATTGAACCTAAAGATAATCCTGTTAAAAGCTCCCGCTTAATTACAAAAAACCAATCTTTAATTGTTACTTCTCCCAGAGCCATTGCGCGCACCACTAATGTAGCCGCCTGCGAGCCCGAATTTCCACCGCTTGAAATTATCAATGGAACGAACAGCGCCAATACAACCGCCTTTGCTATTTCATCTTCAAAAAAAGCCATAGCAGATGCAGTAAACATTTCACCTAAAAATAAAACAGCTAACCATCCTGCTCGTTTTTTGATCATACTTAATAGTGGAATAGAAGAATAGGGTTCATCAAGAACTTCCACTGCTGCCTGCTTTTGAATATCCTCCGTAGTTTCTTCTTCTGCGATATCAAACACATCATCTATGGTAACTATACCTATTAACATTCCTGCCCTATCAATAACAGGTAATGCGACTCTATCATATTTTTTAAATGCCTCTACAGCGGTTTCCTGATCATCATAAACATGCAGCGCCACAAAATTCTCATCCATTAAATCAGCAATGGAACTGTTAACGGGGGCAAGTAAAATATCTTTTATTTTAATATCATCAATAAGTTTTCCTTTATCATCAACGACATAAATAACATTTAAAGTCTCTTTGTTTTTACCGTGCTCACGGATATAATCTAAAGTTTCCTGGATTGTAAATGATGGTTTTACGGAAATGTAATCCGGGGTCATTAACCTTCCAACACTGTTTTCTGGATAACCAAGCAGCGTTACAGCAATTTTTCTTTCTGATGGTGAAAGTAGTTGTATAAGCTGCTTTGCCGCTGATGATGGCATTTCCTCAAAAAGCGCCGTTCTATCATCAGGATCCATTTCGTTCAGAACTTCGGTTACTTCTTCTCTTCCCATAGATTTTAACAATTCCATTTGAGTATCAAAATCCATATACTCAAAAGTATCAGCAGCTAATTCTTTAGATAGAAGGCGAAAAATAATAACCCGTTCTTTTTCAGATATGTCTGCAAGAAGCTCCGCAATATCTGCTGGCGTCCAATCGGTAAGGATATCTTTAAGAATACCAAGCTGTTTCTCTGCAATAAGCGCCTGGATTTCTGGTTGCAATAATCTGCTTAACATTTAAAAATCCTTATTTTTAAGTGAGCTTTTTAACTTTACTTGATTTGGATATGAGATTACCCAGAAGTTAGCTAAATATTTACTGGCAAATTTCAAATAGAAATTTAGGAATTACATTTAAGAATAAAAATTATGTTAAATATTATAGTTGATGAAAATATTGTCTTTGCTAAAGAAGCTTTTGCGCTATTTGGTAACGTAACGTTACTTTCCGGAAGAGAAATTAATAACTCCATTTTAAAAGATGCTGATATCCTAATTGTTCGTTCAATTACAAAAGTTGATAAAGAGCTTGTGAAAAACACGCCGGTTAAATTTGTGGGTACAGCAACGATTGGAACTGATCACATTGATTTAGAGTATCTTAAAAAAAATAAAATCGCTTTTGCTGATGCTAAAGGTTGTAATGCTTATTCCGTTGCTGAATACCTGGTCGTTTCACTTCTTAATCTTTCTGTACGATTTAATTTTACGTTAAAAGAGAAATCAATCGGAATTGTTGGTGTTGGAAATGTTGGAAGCAAAGTAGCTAAGTTTGCTGATGCACTTGGAATGAAAGTTTTACTAAACGACCCGCCATTACAAAGAGCGGGAAATAATAATAGCTTTGTCAGTCTAGATGAAATACTAAACGCTGATATTATTACACTTCACGTTCCATTAAATCTTTCGGGAATAGATAGAACCTATCATTTGTTTGATAAAAAAAAGCTGATGGGATTAAAGGATGGAACGATTTTAATAAATACTTCCCGCGGTGCTGTTATAAAAAATCAGGAGTTGCTTGAAATTATTGATACAAAAAAATTAAAGGTTGTTTTAGATGTCTGGGAAAATGAACCGGACATAAATATTGATTTGCTCAATAAAGTTATAATCGGAACACCGCATATTGCCGGATATTCTTTAGAAGGAAAGATCAATGGTACAAAAATGATTTTTGATGCACTTGCAGATTATCTAAATCTGAATATTAGTTTTAATTTTACCAAAGAAGCTCCCAAAAACTCCTTATTATCTTTTGAAAAATCTGAAACTATCGAAAAAGATTTGGATCAAATTGTTTCAAAAATTTATCCTATCCAGCGAGATGACAAACTAATGCGAAAAATGCTTAATATGAGCCGGGAAGAAAGAATAAAATATTTTGATTTACTGAGAAAAGATTATCCTATTAGAAGAGAGTTTAATAATTATCGTATTGAGTTAAAAAATTTTGATGGTAAAACAAAAAATATATTAACAAATCTTAGATTTAATATTTCTTAGTGATCTTTATCTAAAATTTTCTTTGTGCAATCTGCGTGAAAGCTAACTTTTTACCCGCGAAGAATAATAAATTTAATTTAAAGTCTTATCGAGTTTAAACTCAATTGGAATGATCATCTGAACCTTAACCCGCTGCCCTTTTTGCAAGCCGGGTTTAAATCTTGTATAGTAAACTGAAAGTCTTGCATTCTCATCACAGCCATAACCAATACCCTCTACAACCTGAGCAGAAGAAACCTCTCCATTCTTTTCAATAAAAGCCAAAACTTTTACAGTTCCCTCAATATTATTTTTTTTCGCTTCAGGTGGATAGATTAATTTTTTATAAATCGTATTCATTCCACCAATTGGTTCAGGCATAACATCTGCATTCATGAAATATGCAGGATCATCATCCAAATTTTTTTTATCTTCTTCAATCAAAGGCGGAAGTGAAAGCTCACTTTGTTTGTTCCCTTTTTTTAATTGTCGCTCTTTCCATTCTGCCAGCAGTTTCTGATAATCTTCTTCACGATATTCTCCAACCAATAAAAAATCCTGTCCCTTTCTAACACCGTCTTCAAAAACAATATCTTTACTGCCACTGCCAAGTGAATCATAGTAAGTAGTTATACCTGAGCGTTTTCCTTCTTCAAGACTAAATTGTTCTTTTACTTTTCCATTTTGATAATAACTTGTTACCGTTCCGGAAACTTTATCATTTATATAATTTCTTTTCTCCTTTAAATTTCCATTTTCCCAGAAGAATGTGGCTTCTCCCTGTCTGATATTTTTTTCATAAACGATTTGTGATTCAAGGTTTCCGTTTGGATAATATGTTCTAACTGTATCCGTTTGCGGATAAAAATTTGTTGATGCCAAAAGAAATATAGTCAGGAAAAGTAACTTCATATTTAAGAAAAACCTTTTAAAAATTTTAGTGGCAAAAGATAATACTTAATCCTGAGTTATTAGAGGCATAATTAAAGTGATGATAAAGATGAGAATTGCAATACCAAAAAAGAAATAACCAACTTCCGCATCATACTGAAGCAGACCGATTTCATTTAACAAATAATGCCAATCGTGGTAAACTTTGTTACCTCCCAGTAATGGAAGCCGTCTTGCCTGAGCATCCGCAGCATAAACAGAAATGTTGATGAGATTTTGTCCCAGCCAAAGAAGCGAAAACTGCATTCCTGTTCTATAGGAATTTCTAAAAAAGTAAAAGAAAATTATGGAGGGAAGAATAATTTGCATTAACGTACCACCAAGAGTATAAATGTAGCTGCCAAAAAACTTAAAAAATAAATGCCCGGCTTCATGAATTACCAAATCAGCATTATCAATAAATCCATATTCACCACGATTTAAAACCCAGTAAAGTGCAATTGGAAAAATAATGATTGAAGGAATCCATTTTTTAACTTCATCCCATTTTGTCTGCGGCTTGGCTTTTTTTAAGCTTTGTTCAAATTCATTTTTTAGTTCGTTATCCATACAAAGTCCTCTGCAATATTAATCTTAAATATTAAAGTACTTATTTTCATTATGATTTAACTTTTTAATTTACAGCACAAATATAATTTATAATAAATAGGGTTGATAATTGTGAGAAGTGTATCCTTGCAGGAGATTTATAACAAAGCGCAAGAATTAGTTTAATGTTTTATATTCCCTGGAAGTAAAATTTGTATCTGTAATTTTTAATTCTTTATTAAAAACTACTTTAAAGGTTGAGCCATTATTTTTTTTACTTTCAACACTAATATCTGCATGATTAAGCTCAACATATTTTTTCACTAATGCCAGCCCTAAACCATTTCCTTCATACTGCCGTTTGTGTCCGATATCTTCTTGCGAAAAGGGAGTAAAAAGATTTTCAAGATACTCTTCACTCATTCCTATTCCACTATCTTTAATTTCAACAACAAGTTTATCATCATTTTGGCTTTTAACCGAAACTTCAATAAAACCCTTAAGTGTATATTTTATCGCATTATTAATAAGATTTTGAAAAATCTGATTTACGGTATATCTATCTGCTACTATCAAAGCTTCATCACAATCCTGTTTAAATATTAATTTTAATCCTTTATCGTCACTTAATGACTTTAACTCATTAAGCAGTTTTCGCAAATCAGGAATCAAATCAAATCTTTCAAAACTTGCTTTATAATTTCCGCTTTGCACCGACGACATATTTAATATCATATCAATTGTTCTTTGCAATCTTTTTCCGGCGCTTTTTACAGAATCAAATATAATTTTTACGTCTTCATCATCGCTATTAACTTCATCAGCAAGCAATGGTATTGATGCTAAAATTACATTTAGCGGAGTTCTGATTTCGTGAGACATTTGTGCAAGGAACGCAGATTTAAGTCTGTCTGATTCCTCAGCTTTATTAAGAGCTGTAACCAATTCCTTCTGTACTTTTTTAATTTCAGAAATATCAAGTATCTGCATTACATAATGTTTAACTTTACCTTGATCATCAAGTACCGAAACAGATTTTACGATTACATCTATTTCGGTTCCTTCTCTTTTAAATAATACTTTTTGTGAATTAATATCGGCAACAGGAAAGTTATCATAATCAAATTTTTCATCACTAAAACCATCAAGATCATTATTATCGAATAAATGTTTTATTGGTATTCCGATAACCTCTTCTCTTGCATATCCCAAAGTATCACAAAAAGATTTGTTTACGCTTATAATTTTTCCTTCTTTTGAGATGATTACAATTCCAATCGGAGCATTTTGAAAAACGAGTCTGAACTGTTCTTCACTTTTTTGTAAAGATATTTCTGCTTTTTTTCGTTGGTTTATTTCAAAATTTAGTTCTGTGATTTTGTCTTTAAATACATCATGAAGTCTTTTATTTAACGATTCAACTTCAGAAGATGATTTCTCAAGTTCGGCAAGCACAATATCAACACGATCGGCAAGTACACCTAATTGATCCTGGCTGGATTTATTTAGTGATTTCTCCGATTTTGAAATAGTAATTGCATCTAATTTTCTAATGATTTTAGTTAATGGTCTGAATGATATGGAACTTAAAAAGTATGTGAAAACAATTCCCGCCAAAAGAATTGAAAGACTGAATAATGCTGTAAGTAATTTATTCTTAAATAATTTTTGAGCATCTTCATTTGAATCAAACCCAACATAAATTTTACCGATTGGACTTCTATTGAAGTCTACTGGAAGAACGATACTAAAAATGGATTCATCTTTTGAAATCCCTTCATAATCTCTTTTTGACAATACATAAAAGTTTTTTTCTGCAGCATCAAGATTTATGGCATCAAATACTTCTCCCGAATTACTTTCAACAACAAGATAGATGGCATCGTTTAGCTCAAGTAATTTTGCAGCGTCTTCTTTATTTGCAAACTTTTTTTCAAAAAATACTTGAGGATTTTGCTCAAGATAATTAACAAACACTGAAGCTTTGTATCTATACTTATCCATCAACTGATCTTCAAACTTGATAGTTGTATAGAAATAAATAAATCCTGCTATTATTATAAAGAATAAGGAAAATTCTAATGTTAATTTTATTTGGAGTTTTTGTGATCGACTTTTCATTTAACCTTAGATTGTTTTCTTAATTTAATTGCGATTTTAGTATAATTTTTATCTTAAGCACTTAAATTTTATCAACTTAAATGCCGATCATATCTGAACTGAAATGTTGAGGTTTTTAGCAGTAATGCAATTCTTGTGTGTTACAGAATGAGAAGATATTGCTTAATTATTCAAAATTAACGGTAATTAAAGCTTTGCGTAACTATTTTTCATACGTACGGATATAGTGTTTAATATCAAATTTTTTCTCAGCGCCATTGCGATTCATATATCTTATTTTGCCATAGACCGGTCTCTCAAACCATGGGCGATCGTGAATTCCGCCGATTGACCAGGCAATTCCCGTATAACCATTTGGATCCCGTCCATCAAGTTCATATTTATCATTTAAATAAATTGCAATTTTTAATGCTTCTTCGGGAGATTTGCTCCACTCCAGAATTTTTTTTGCCCAATACATTCGCATATAGCCATGCATTTTTCCAGTTGTAACCATTTGCATCTGAGCAGCATTCCACAAATCTTTGTGAGTTTTTGCTTGTTCAAATTGAGCAAGGGTATATAAAAATTCTCTTTCATCTTTTCGATGTTCATTCAATGAAGTTTTTGCCCAATCATGAAAACCATCGAATGAATCATAATTTTTATTGAAGTAGCAAAAATTATCGGCAAGCTCGCGGCGAACGATAAGTTCCTCCAGAAAAGATTTTTCAGATTCCTTATTTCCATTTATTCTTTGTGTTTCCAATGCAATACGTTGAGCTGATAGTTGACCAAAATGTAAATAAGGAGAAAGATTTGATTGCCCATCTTTTGTTGGATCGTTTCTTAATTCGTTATAATTCTCGAATTTATTTTTAAGAAAATCTTTTAACGATTTTATTGCAGCCGATTCTCCGGGTTTTATCCAATCAACTTCATTTACTTCACGATTTATCCTCAGTGATTTTTCAGATTTACTCCAATCAATTTTATCAGATGATATTTCGCTTTTGCTCATCTTCTTAAGTGATGGGAACTCATCCATAAATTCAATCAATGCTTTATGAATCTTAGGTCTGATTGTATAAGCCGCAAATTCCAATTTATCTGAAACATGTAAACAAGGAACAATATTATGCGAATCAACTTCATAAAATGGAACTGTAATTTTCTTTGCAACATCACGTTTCCAAATTCTTTTTATTTTTAATGGATCAAAATCTGAAACAAGGATGGATGAATTAGTGTTTTTAATAAACCCTGGAATTTCGTTTTCAGGTTTTCCTGTTAGAAGAAAAAAAGAAATGTTGTATTTGCATAATTCGGATTCAACTTCTTGTAATCCTTTTAGCATAAATCCATATTGGCGAATTGTGGCTTCAAGAAAATCGGGTACAAGATTAAATGCAACCACCAATGATTTTTTCTTTTCCAATGCAAGCTGCTGTGCAAACAATAATGCCCAATTATCGTGCACACGCTGGTCACGGCTCATCCAATAAACAACTGGTCCATTGGTTTCTTCACCCTTTTGAAGTAAGCGAATTCTTTTTTCGTTTATCATTGGATCAAACTTCTATCTCAATTCCAACAGGGCAGTGATCAGAGCCCATAACATCGGGCAGGATAAAAGCATTTTTAACATTTTTCTTGAAATTATCTGATACAAAAAAATAATCTATTCTCCAGCCAACATTTCTTTCACGTGCCCGGGATTGCATATCCCACCATGTATATTGTTCAGGTTCACTACAAAACATTCTAAAAGTATCTACATATCCATTCGAAAAAAATTTATCCATCCACTCTCTTTCAATTGGAAGGAAGCCGGATATTTTTTCATTTTCTTTGGGGCGTGCTAAATCAATTTCTTTATGAGCTGTGTTCACATCACCACACACAATTAATTTCTTTCCCGCTTTTACAAGATTATTTGCATAATCAAGAAAGGCATCATAAAAATCCATTTTATACTGAAGTCTTTCTGGAGACATCTTACCGTTAGGGAAATAAATATTTATTAAAATAAAATCTTTATAATCAAGGATAAGGATTCTGCCTTCGTCATCAAATTTAGGAATTCCAAAACCATGCTCAACTTTTACCGGCTCTTGTTTTGTATAGATTGCAACTCCGCTATAACCTTTTTTAACCACTGAAGAAGAGAAATACGATTTATATCCATTGATGTTTAATAACTCTTTAGATAATTGCTCCGGAGATGCTTTTGTTTCCTGCAAACACAGGATATCCGGATTTTCTTTTAACACCCAATCAACAAATCCTTTTTTCTGAATTGCACGAATACCATTAACATTCCAGGAAAGTAATCTAAATTTTTTCATTTAACTAATTTTCCTAATCTAATTTTTATAAAATAAAGTTAATAAGTCATCTTACGCAAATCTGTGAAACCTTCGAGGTTTAGCTAAAAAAGTAGTTAAAATAATAGAATAATTCTCAATTATTTCAGTAAACCTCGAAGGTTTTTATCATATATCTTTATAATGCAAAGTTTATAATTAGTCCCCAGCTAATTGCAGATCCCAATGTAAGAAATAAAATTTTAATCGATGTTTTTATTTCTCCATCTTTGAATAAAACTATTGGACCAAAACCCGCACCTGAACTTAATCCGGCAATTGTGGCACCGAGTGATAATCCTGTATGTAAAAAAGCTTCGGCAATTGCAATTGATGCGGCACAATTGGGAATCAATCCAAAAACTGCCGCCACAAAAATTTGGATTACCGGACTAACATTTAATGATTCCATTACTTCACTGGAGTGTGTAAAGGCAATAATCGAGGCAAGTAAAATCGTAATTACAAATACCCAGAAATAAATCCTGAAAGTTCTTTTTAAACTATGGATAGTTATTTCCCAGTATCTGGTTTTATGAAGTTCAACATCAATTTCAACAACGTGTGATGATTTAATTTCAGGTGCTTTGCCTTCATAAAACTTTTTGGATATTAGAAAATCAATTAGATACCCGGAAGCAACGCCTATTAATAATTTTAATCCAAGTATGTAAAAAATATAAATCGCTTGCTCGCGATTTGCAATCAACACAGGTAAAGCTTCATCAGAAGTTGCAAGATAAGTTGCAATTAATGTTCCGATTGAAACTCTGCGTGTTAAAAAAAGCGACGTAACAAAAACTGACATTCCACATTCGGGTATCAAACCAAGTAAAGTTCCTGCAAGTGGACCCATTGGACCGGAAATTTTAAGATATGAAATTAAATCCAGCTGCTTGGTGTGCGAAAAATATTCTAAAGCAAAGTAAAGGATAAACAGAATTGGAATCATTAAATAGGTATCGCCCAAAGATCCTAAAATTATTTCCCAAATATTTGAATAAGAATGCGTGTGCATTAAAACTTAAATTGTAAATGAATGTGCAAAGATAGGAAATTCAATAAACAATCAGATAAAATAGTAATAGTTGTAACTATTAAAATATCAAGCGCCAAATTTGTGTAACAAAAAATGTTACTGTAAATCCCATGGCAATCGGAAGCAGTGTTGAGATAACAGTCCATTTTACACTTTTAGTTTCCTTGTAGATTGTAAAAATTGTTGTTGAGCACGGATTGTGGAGCAGACTAAACAACATCAAATTAATTCCCGTCAGCAAAGTCCAGCCACCTGCATGCAGAATTGAAGCTGTACCGGATACAGAATCCAATTGAAACATAACTCCGTTGCCGGAGCCAACACTCATCAATCCAATGTTTGCAACAGTTAACATTAGTATGGTTGGAATCACAATTTCATTAGCAGGAATTGCAATTATATATGCAAGCAGAATTATTCCATTTAATCCAAAAATAAAAGCGAATGGATTTACCCAGTTAATAAAATGATTTGCAAGTGACACTCCATCAATATTAATGTTTGCAACTAACCAGATTACCATTCCTGCGGGAACTGCAAATACGATCGCACGCCACAGAACAAATATTGTTCTGCTAATTAATGAAGTATAAAGTGTTTGTAATATTCTCGGCGGACGATAAGGCGGTAATTCCAAACTAAATGCGGATGCTTCGCCTTTTAGTAATGTTCTCGATAATCCCCAGGAAACTAATAAGCTAAAAACAATTCCGAGCACTGCAATAAAAACTACTGCCGCAGCGGAAACAATTCCGGCAAGATATGCGGGGGCAGCTCCGCCAATAAAAATTGTTGCAATTAAAATTTGCGTCGGCCATCTACCATTACACAAAGAAAAGTTGTTTGTTATGATTGCAATTAATCTCTCGCGAGGCGAATCAATTACCCTTGTTGCAACAACTCCGGCTGCGTTACAACCAAATCCCATTGCCATTGTTAATGCCTGTCTTCCGTGAGCACCAACTTTTTTGTAAAGCGGATCCATATTAAATGCAACTCGCGGTAAGTAACCAAAATCTTCAAGCAAAGTATAGATTGGAAAGAATATTGCCATCGGCGGCAGCATAACACTTACAACCCAAGCCATAGAAAGATATGCGCCGTCGATCAGCACGCCGCTTAACCACCAGGGAAAACCAATTGAGTTGGCTATGTTTTTTAATGCCGGGTGAAGTGTGTCAACCAATAGACTTGCAATTAAACCTGAGGGAATGTTTGCACCCTGAATCGTTATCCAAAAAACCACTGCGAGAATTAACAGCATTATTGGAAAACCAAGGTATTTGCTTGTAAGTATTTTATCCAGGGTTCTATCCAGACTAAATGCGGGTTTCTTATCCGGATAGATTACAACTTTGCTCGCAATAGTTGTTGCATTTTCATAAATGGATTCCATCAAAGCATCGTGCAAATTTTCTCCAACTTCCCACCGGAGATTATTTGCAGCAGCTAAAATTGATTCTCTTTTTATATTATCGTTCATATTTTTCTTTTGTGTTCTTTCGTGTCTTGGTGTCTTTGTGGCAGTTTCCTTTTTCTTATTTAATTCTCCACAACTTCAAGTGAATCTTCTTTTTTAAGATTACCCAAATCACCGCTGCGAATTGATTCAATAATGCTCTGATCACCTTCAAGTAAGCGCAGCGCCACCCATCTAAGATTTGGCAGGCCGGGATATTCCAACTCAATTTCTTTACTTAGCTTATCTATTGCAGAATTTAATTCTGCTGAATTAGTTTTTAATCTGTAGGGTTTACAAATATATTTTCCTGATGCAACATCATTGATCGCATTTAGCAATTCATTCATGCCTTCGCCCTGTCTTGCAGAAGCCGGAATTACGGGGATTCCCAATTCTTTAGACAAAGTTCTATCATCCACCTGAATACCATTTCTTCTTGCTTCATCCATAAGATTTAAACAAAGTACTGCACGATCAGTTATTTCAAGAATTTGTAAAACAAGATTTAGGTTTCTCTCTAGTCTTGTTGCATCAACAACAATCACAGTAACATCCGGCTGCCCGAATAAAATAAAATCCCGCGCCACTTCTTCATCCGTACTTGTTGACAATAAGGAATATGTTCCGGGCAGATCAACGAGTTTAAATTTTTTATCATTGTATTCAAATCCACCTTCCGCACGTTCTACGGTTTTCCCTGGCCAGTTGCCTGTATGTTGTCTTAATCCGGTAAGATAATTAAACACTGTGCTTTTGCCAGTGTTAGGATTACCAGCAAGAGCAACAACAAAATCAAAACTGCTCATATCAATTCCGAGCTTTTTAAGATTGCCCATATTGTGAACGGGACAATTTGCACAGTTACTTATATCAACGCTTGCCATATTTATTTTTCCTCGTCATTAACCAGATATATTTTATCTGTTTGCTGTTTACGCAATGCAACTGTTGTTTCGCGCACTCTGTAAGCAACCGGATCACCGGTTAAACTTTCAAGTTCTGCTGCTATTTTTGTTCCGGGCACGATTCCTAAATCCATCAAACGCCTTCGTTGCTGCCCGCGCAATGCTTTTGCGATTCCAAGAATTGTTCCTTGCTCACCAACTTTAAGAGATGAAAGAGTTTTAAACTTTCCTTCTACTTGTTTTTCGAGTTTAACAACACCAACTGTAATGTTTTTTGCAATTAAAGGTGAAAGGATACACTCTTCGCCATTGGCTACGAATTTTATTCTCTTATCAGAAACTTCCAGCATTCTAATTTGCATTCCGAGATATAATCCTTGTGCAAGAATTTGACTATAAATCGCATTAGGTTCATCTTCAATGTGAATAATGTTTGCTGTTTCGCCAACTTTCATTTCATTTAAAGATTTTCCTTTTTTTGATGGAAGTAATCCAGAAGCTGATGGAATAGGATCCCCGTGAGGATCAAAAACAGGATTGCCGATTTGAGCCGCAAGTGTATCTGCCTGTTCAGGTGTTATTAAATGTTCAACTTCTTCCGCTTTCTGATGCCATTCATTTTCTGATACGCTGGTTTCATCTGCAAGATATTTTTCCCATAATCGATGCACTCTGATAATACGCAAAGCATAAGATCTACCATCTGATGTTAAATTCAATTCATCTTTTTTTGCCGAAACAAGTCCCATTGATTCAAGTCTGGAAATTATATCTGTTGCATCATCAGCAGAGATAGAAAGATTTCCGGCAACACTGTTTAGAGTACAATTTATTCCGTTATACTCACAGTTATATAAGTACTTTAAGGCATCTTCAATTAAAACTTTTTTATTTGCATAATTTGATTTCTTCCAGACAGCAATAATTCCCTTGCCGGGATAAAACAATAGTACAATCATCAATAATGTTATTATTCCTATTACCAAAAGGATTAGAGGTTCATTCATTTTATAACCTACTTTATCTTTTCTACAAAAATGTTTGATGCAATTTTGCCGCTTATATTAACTTCTTTTTTATCGATAATAATTAGTACAGAGCCATCGTAATCAAGTTTATCTTTTATAAAAATCTCTTTACCAAGAGTTATTCCAATTTTAGTAATGTATGATAAAAGATTTTTAACATCATCATTAACACGAGTTACTTTAGCCAAATCATTTTCATTTAATTCTGTTATTGCTACAACTGATTTATTTTTTTTCATTTTTCCATTCTTATCAGGAATCGGATAGCCATGAGGATCAACTTCAGGGTAATCTAAAAACTCTTCTAAAAGATTAATTATCTCATCCGAAGAAGAGTGCTCTAATTTTTCTGCTTCTTCATGAACTTTGTCCCACGGCATACCAAGAGTTTGATGAAGAAAAACTTCCCAAATTCTATGTCGTCTAAGCATGTTTTTAGCATAAGTTTCGCCTTCTACAGTAAGCTTTATGCTTTTATATTTTTTATAATCTACTAATCCATCGCGAGAAAGCTTGCGAAGCATATCAGTTACCGCTGCGTTTGAAATTTCCAGTTTTGATGCAAGGAGATTTGGTTTTATTTCTCCCGATTCATCAAGATTACGGTAAATTGTGGTTAAATAATCTTCCTGCGAAACATTTATCATTTAAGTTCTTCTAATTATATTTTTAAGCTCGCTTAAATTTATATAATGTTAAAATAAAAGGCAAAGGTTATTTCTTTGCCTGTAAATTAAATCACAAAATTATTTTTTCAGATAAGACTCTAATGAATCAAGTGACTCAATGTACTCTATATTTTTATATTTTTTTAAAATATTGTTTGAGTTTTCACTAAGTGCCTGCCCGCCAATAAGTATTTTTTTTGTGGGAAAAAATCTTGTTAGATGATCCAGAACTTCTAAAAATCTTCCAAGGTTAAGATACAAACTCCACGAAAGTGCAATTATATCAGGATCAATTCGTTTTACAAATTTTAATATTTCTTTATTTGGAACGGAAGCTCCGAGATAATAGGATTTCCATCCATTTAGTTCAAAGATATTTGAAACCATTTTTGCACCAATTTCATGAAACTCCTTATCGATACAGGCGATAACAACTTTTTTATCTGAGTTAGATTTTCCAACTGGAGCAAAACGGTTAATTAAATATTCAACTATGCGGGTTGCCATATGTTCTTCGGGGATTGACAATTTATTATCATCCCAAAGTTTTCCAATCCTGTAAAGGGATTTTTGAAAAAGCTCAACATAAATATCTTTTAAATTCACTCCTTCATCGATTAAAGATTGAACAAGATTAGCACACCCATCTTTATCGCCATCAACAAGAGCATTGTAAAATGCGAGGAAGTGAGATTGTTTTATTTCTTTCATAATAGATTTTTCCAATAATCTTTATCTAAACTAACAATTCATTTTTACAGAAAAAAGTTCCAAAACAAAAAACCATATCCGCAAAATTTAAAAATACATCGCAATTATGATTCAATTCCCTTTCTTGCCAAAACACCTTCCTGATAATAATGCTTAATAACTTTCATCTCTGTAACAAGATCAGCGGCTTCAAGGATTTTATCCGGACAATATCTGCCGGTTAAAATCAATTCAACATTTTCAGGTTTCATTTTCATAAATGTCATCACTTCTTCATCGTTAAACAGACCAAAATGGATTGACACCAAGATTTCATCAAGAATTATCAAATCAAATTTGCCGCTAAGCATTTTTGCTTTTGCTGTTTCAAGTCCGCGTCTTGCTTTATCCATCTCAACTTTGTTTGGCATTTCTTTTCTATAAACAAAATCATCTCCGGCAAATTGTTCTATTGTAATCCATTCCTTTAAAAGTTCTAAACTTCTCAATTCATTGTATGGATATTCTTTCATAAACTGTGCGATATAAGTTTTAAGACCAAATCCCGCAGCCCGCACAGCTTGCCCAATTGCAGCGGTTGATTTTCCTTTGCCGTTTCCGGTATAGATTTGGATAAAACCTTTTTCTAGTTTTGTCATTTTAAAGGATCACCATATTCTCTCTGGAAAATAACATTTCCATTATATTCCACAGCAATATCCCAATAGTGCCGTTTTATGCATCCGGAAGGACAATCTCCCCATCCAACAGTAAAAATATAAAGCAAGTATGGATCTTTAATTTCAGCTTTGATATCAGATCCATCCCCTATATAACCATTTGATTCTGCTACTCTCACTCCTGGAATACCCAAAAATTTATTTGCAAGAGCAAAAGTATTAATCGGCCGTGGTGAAAAAATTGAAGCTGCATCATAACGACAGGATTTTAATTGTAAATTGTATTCTTCCATTATAGCATCTATTTGAGCATTACCGGTTAAGCGTTCGCCGCGTTTCCATGCTTTAGCCCAGTCATAAGTAGTATCAATTAGCACTGCAATACCAAAAACGGATGGATTAGGAAAAACATGTATGCCATCTATATTATTATTTGGCGGATATCTCATCGAATAATAAATATGAACAAGTCCACGATAATAGAGCTCTATTAGTTCGGTAGGAATTTCAACTAACTTATATTTTGACTCAGGATCATTTGCAACATCTCTAAGTGCTAATGTAGCCGCATCAATTTTATAAAGATTTTTAATACTGTCCGGGATATTTGAATCATCAGCAGAGGTCATGATTTTCCCTTTGGTCCAGCCCTCACTTTCGGAATCAAGAATATTGCAAGCGGGTGTAAATAAAATAGCAACTAATAAAAACAATTTTGCTGTCTTCATCTTTCATCTCCCAAAATATAACTATCTCAAATTAAATCTTATTTTTTTACATAGTCAATAAAAGAAACATCAATCCGATAAAGTGAAAGTTTTTCCAATATCATCAAGCCCAAGTTTTATTTTATAATTTATAACAGATTGATTAAGCCAGTTTAATGGTTCATCAATCGGTTCTGTGCCTTGCTTAAAAGTTTTTGTATGGATTGGAATAAAATATTTTGCACCAATATGATCATTTGCCATTATCAAGGCTTCCTCAGGGTTGCAATGATTTTTTTTCCATGGTTGGTAAGCTCCAATTGGCATAATTGCAATTTCAATGTTTTCATCTTTTAATGATTTAAATAAATCATGAAATGCTGTGTCTCCTCCAAACAGTATTTTTTTCCCAGTCTTTTCAAGTATAACAGCATTATAACTTCTTCCCTCTTTCATATAACCTTTAGAGCGATCCCATTCCCATGGATAGCGCCAGCCGAAATGTTTTACTTCCAGAGCTTTAAATTTTATTCCTTGCAAATTGGTTTCTTCATTCCAGTCAATTTCCTGTAAAGATTTCCATTCAAGCTCAGCAATGACATCAGCAGTGTTGTAAGCTGTTATGCAATCTATATCTTTAGGATATTTTTCCGTAATTGTGGAAAGTGTCTCATAATCCATATGATCCATATGAGCGTGAGAAAGAAGAATGATATCGGGCTTGGGTATTTCATCAATTGTTAATGCGGGAAATGTAAATCGGCTTGGACCAAATGTCATTCCAAATATGTTAACACCAATTCTTTCAAATAAAACAGGATCAGTAAGGATAATTGTACCAAAAAAATTTATCAGAACAGTTGAGTGACCAATCCAGGCAATATTTATTTCATCATTTTTCCATTTTGTGGGATCCGGTTTAAAGCCCGGAAATACAGGCGGCTGCTTGGCTTGTATCTTTTCACTTAAAAATAAAAATCCCGCCGATGCCAGGAAAATATTTCTTAAAAATTTTCTACGATTCAAAGTTTGTCCTTTATCATTGAATACATTAAACCAGATATTTGCGAAGTAAATTCTATTTTAAATATTACAAGAAATTCATCAGAATAAAACCTATTTTTTGGTTACATAAAAAAAACTGCGAGGATGAAATGTTTGAAATATTAATTTTATTGATAATTGCGGGAATAACCGGAGGAATCGGGCGTTCGCTTGTGGGATTTAAAAGAGGTGGTTGTATTATTTCAATTGTGGTTGGGTTTATTGGTGCTTATATCGGAACTATACTTGCGCGCGAGTTTCATTTCCCTGATTTTCTATCCTTCGAAATTCGCGGAATTAATTATCCAATCATTTGGTCAATAATTGGAGCTGCTGTTTTTACTGCAGTGTTAAGCTTGATCGTACCAAAGAAAGATTAGTAAAATTATTTCTTTCTGATTCTTTTAACTTCATTTACAATTTCAGGAAGGATTTTTCCGGCCTCACCAAAAAAAGATTTATCACACAGGGAAGATATTTCTGTTTCTACAACATTTATTTCGACAATAAAAGAGCCGGCGCGTTTTGCAAAATGAACTAATCCTGCCGCAGGATAAACGACTGCAGAAGTTCCAACGACAAAAAATACATCACTATTTACTGCAGCATTTTCTCCCCCTTCAAACTGGTCTTCCGGGAGATACTCACCAAACCAAACAACATCAGGGCGAATCAATCCGCCACATTTACATTTGGGCACTCCGTTTGAAAAATCCAGATCTTCATTATAGAAAGTGCGGCATTTTATACAATAATTTCTTTCAATATTTCCATGCAGTTCAAAAATATTTTTACTGCCTGCTCTACGATGAAGATTATCAATATTCTGAGTAACAACTGTAACTTCATCAAATAAGTTCTGCATTTCTGCAATTGCCAGATGTCCGGCATTTGGTTTTGCTTCGTGAATAATTTTTTTCCGGTGATTGTACCATTCCCAAACCATTTGAGGATTGCGAATAAATGCATTAAAGTTTGCAAGCTCTTCCGGTTTAAGTTTATTCCATATTCCATCTTTACCACGAAAAGTCGGGATGCCGGATTCTGCAGAGATACCAGCACCGGTAAAGAAAACAATTTTCTTTGCTTCAGATAGTTTGTTAAGAAGTGCCTCATCCAACCCTCCCCAAAGGGGAGGGCTGTTAGGATTTTTTGAAGGCATAATAACTAAATTAATTTATTCGTCTTTAATTTTTTCATAAAGTTTTTTTGCATCAGCTAAAACCTGATTATCATCTTCATCAGCAACGGGAGCTTTTTCAACCAACTTTAAAGTTGCTTTCGCTTTATCATATTCATCTTCTTCAACATAAGCTTTGGCAAGCTCATACAAAAACATACGGAAGTTTGGTTTCAATTTATTTGCTGTTTCAAGTAATTTAACTGCTTCACCGGTATCACCCCAACCTAATCCCAAAGGCAACCTTAAGAGATAAGCTTTTTCACAAACTTTAAGATGTGTTCTGCCCAAAACATAATGTGCAAGTGCCTGAACATAATTACCACCATTACCAAGCTGAATGGCTTTTTCACAATCAGCTTTTACATCTTTTACTGTACCGATTGCAGAAAATACTCCCTGGAACAATGCAATTCTTCCGTTTGCAATTGCTCTTCGTACATAAGTAATTGCTTCACCGGGTGCAAGTTTAACTGCTTTATCAGCATACTCTAAAGATTTTTTATACATTTTTTCTTGTTCATCTTTTTGAGCACTTGTTTTATCCGGTAGGTGTTCCCCTATATCAATGTAGGATCTGCTAATTCGCCAGTAAATTTCCCAGTTGTTTGGTGATAATTTATCTGCCTGTAAATAAGTATCAAGAGCTTTTTGATCGTTAAACTCCTCAACGTATTTATCCCCCTGTTTTATCAGATCACCTACAGACTGTGCGAATGAAATGCGCGTCCCCATAATTGCGATCAGAAAAATTGAAGAAAGTAAAAAGATCTTTTTCATTTCTGTTCCCTTTTTATTAGTTAAAATTAATCGAACAATGTTTTTTTATCTTCAGGATTATTAAGGAGTCCGTGATTATGAATATCTGTGCCGGCAAGAGAAATAAACTTAGTCCAGTTTGTCCCTGGCTTTATTTCATTTGCAATAACATTTTTATATGCGTTAACTTTTGCGCTTAATTCATCTGCCTGATAAAGGGTAATTGCTTCAAGTGTTTTAGGAACAACCGGAGAAGCATACTCCAGTTTTCCCTGATGACTTAAAATCAAGTGCAGTAAATTATTTTTTAAGTTTTCCGGAAAGTTTGGTGATTTACTAATCTCATCATTAACAATCATTGCTGCAATTACAATATGACCAAGCAATTTACCTTTATCAGTATATTCAAAAACAGGATCGAAACTTAACTCTTCAATCTTACCAAAATCATGAAGCATTGCCCCGCAAATCAAAAGATCACGATTAATTTCCGGATGAATATCACACATCAAATCACAAATTTTTATAATTTCCAGGGTGTGCTCTAACAATCCACTTATATAGCTATGATGCCACATTTTACCGGCTGGTACAGATGTGTATTTTGTAAATCTTTCATCAGAAAATATTTTTTTCACAAGTGATTTCAAATCTGTGTTAACAATCTTTTCCATCCTTGATGTGAATTCCTTTTTCATCACATTAAGATCGCGTAAAGATTTTGGCAGAAAGTCCCTTGGAGTTACATCATCACTTTGCTTAGCCAATCTAATTGATTCAATTTTAATTTGTGGATTCCCCTGATATTCATCCATCATTCCTGTAATCTTAACAACATCCCCAACAGCTAAAGAGGTTTTTATTGATTTAAATCCCGAAGCATCATCCCAAAGATTTGCTGCGGATGAAATTGATTTATCGCCAAGTTCTAATGAAAGATATTCTTTACCGGCTTTGGTTAGTCTTAATTCACTTTTTTTTACGAGCAGGAAATGATCGATTGGATCACCCTTAACAAGAGATGATAGTTCAGATTGATTTAACATAATTAAGTATTATTTGTCTTACTTATTTAACTTATGTAAATAATTAATTAAATGTAAGATTAAAGCTTAAAAGCATTTAAATAATTTTGTTCTCTAACACTAATATTCTGATTCCAAAATTAAAATGGACAACAATGAGTTTTATCAAAAAATATATCTTAACTTTTAACAGCACTTCTTCCAATGGAGTAATAAGTAAAGTTCAGCTCTTTCATCTTATCCAGATCATAAAGATTTCTTCCATCAAAGATAACAGGAGCTTTAAGACCTTTTTTTATTTTATCAAAATCCGGATTACGGAATTCCTTCCATTCGGTTACAACTATTAATGCATCAGCATCTTTTAATGTTTCATCAGATGTTTCTGCATATTCAATAACATCACCAAGCACAGATTTTGTAGTTTGATTTGCTTCCGGATCATATGCTTTTACAGTTGCACCGGCATCTAATAAAAGTTTTATAAGATAATGTGATGGCGCTTCACGCACATCATCAGTGTTAGGTTTAAAAGCTAATCCCCACATTGCAAAATGTTTGTTTTTAATATCTCCGTTATAATGCTGTACAATTTTTTTGAAGAAATGATTAACCTGTTCCTTGTTAACCTCTATAACAGATTTTAAAATCTTAAAATCATATTTATTTTCATTTGCTGTGTTAACGAGTGCGTGAACATCCTTTGGGAAGCAAGAACCGCCGTAACCAATTCCGGGGAATAAATATCTTTTACCGATTCTGGAATCCGAACCAATACCTAATCGGACAGCATCAACCTGCGCTCCTGTAAGTTCACACAATCTGGCTATTTCGTTCATAAAGGATATTTTCATCGCGATAAAAGAGTTAGCGGCATATTTTGTCATCTCAGCAGATTTTTCATCCATAAAGTAAACGGGATTGCCGGTTCTAACAAATGGTTCGTAAAGCTGCTCCATTACCTTTTTTGTTTTTTCATTACTTGTTCCAACAATGACTCTTTCCGGTTTCATAAAATCTTCAACAGCTATGCCTTCTCTTAAAAATTCAGGATTAGAACAAACATCAAAATCAAAATCAGGGGCGTGCTTTCTGATTGCTTCGCGAACTCTGTCACTGGTTCCTACGGGAACTGTGCTTTTATCAACAATAACTTTAAAACCCATTTCAGGTTCATCTTTAAAAAATTTACCGAGATCATCTGCAACTTTTAAAATGTACTTTAAATCCGCAGCGCCGTCACCGCCTTGCGGAGTTGGCAGACACAAAAAGATTACATTCGATTGTCTTACAGCTTCGCGCAAATCTGTGGTAAATGACAATCTTTTTTTAACAATATTTCTTAAAAATAAAACTTCTAATCCGGGTTCATAAATAGGTATCTGACCGGTTTTCATCTGTTCAACTTTATTCTCATCAATATCAACACAGACTACGTTGTTTCCTGTTTCGGCAAGACAGGTTCCTGATACAAGGCCAACATATCCTGTTCCAATTACAGCAAGATTCACATTACCTCCGATAAATTTTAAAATGCGACAGAAAAATAGTTAAACTTTGTTTTATATTAAATCGCTTAAGCATTTTGATTAGCTAATTAAGTGCAAGCGTTATTTCCCGATTGAAAAGTTTAAGATCAACTGGTTTATACAGGATCGACTTGATACCAATTTCGTGATATGATTTAATTAAAGAATCATCAGGTGATTCAACAATAGCAATTATGGGTGCATAAAATTTTCTATCTCCGCGAAGGATAGATTTTACAAATTGAACTCCATTCATAAGTGGAAGATCGTGTGAAGAAATAATTAAAGATGGGTGTTGTTTAAGTACTATGTTTATTGCTTCAAATCCATTGTTTGTTCCAATGAATTTAAACTCGGGATAGTTTTCTAATATAATTTTTTCAAATCTTGAAAAATCTTCTCTATTATTTTCAACAAGCAGTATTGTGTTTTCCGAACTTGGAACAGTAAAATGAAACTCGCTTCCAACTCGTTCCTTGGAATAAAACCAAATCTCGCCTTTATGTCTTTCAATTATTTCTTTAACCAGGGATAGACCGAGTCCGGTTCCTCTCTCACCGTGTGTTCCTCTGGTGGAAAACATTTTGTCAAATTTAAATATTCTACCATGATAATTTTCCGGTATACCGATACCTTCATCACGAATAACAAACTCTACAAGTTCATTATTAAATCTATCTGCATTTATACTTATCGTTTTACCATCTTCAGAAAATTTAATTGCATTGCTAACCAGATTGGTTATAACCTGTATCATCAATCTTTCATCTACTTCAATAAAGATTGATTCGGGGACATTAACTTTAATATCTATATTTTTTCTCATAGCGTTACCGGTTAACGCAGAGATGCAATTAAAAACCAGACCTTGTGCCTGCACTCTGTGCTTTTCAATATGTAACCTGCCAGTCTGAAGATTAGACCAATCGAGCAGGTAATTAACAAGTCTAAGTTGATTACTTGATGAATCATTTATGTAATTAAGATATTCTGTTCTTTCAGCATCTGTTAAAACGGCATCACTTAAAAGAATTTCCGTAAATCCCAGTATGCTTGAAAAGGGTGCGCGTAAATCGTGTGATAGTATAGAAAGAAAATTATCCCTTGCAGTTATTTTGTTCTGTAATTCATCCAGTTTTCTGTTAAGCAGCTCCTCGTTCTGGTGAAATTTTGTAACATCAATAACCAACCCAATAAATTTTTTTGTTGTTTGATTTTCAACATTCAACTTCATCTGTTCTTTTAACCAGACAACTTCGCCATCTTTGCGTCTAATTCGATAGAGTAGTTCAAGGTTATCAACCTTTCCGTTTTCAACAAGATTAATTTGTTTCTTCACAGCAGGCAAGTCTTCTTCGATAATAAGCTCTCTGCCAAACATAGATAACTTAAATAGTTCTTCAGGTTTATAACCGGTAACCTTTTCGACACTCGGAGAATAAAAGATCTCTGCTTTATTGTCCATTATCTTTAGCGAGTAATGGAATTGATCATCAAAAACTAATGCAATATCACAAAGGATAGAGCTTTGGGGAGAGGATATTAATTGTTTTTCTACCGACTCATCAGCTAAAAATTCCAGCAGCTTAATATCTTCCGTTTGTGATGATGTTTTATTTTTCTTTTTGTTCATTCTATCATAAATAAAATCTTAACACTAAAAATATAACAAATTACTGCTTTTCATAAAATTATTTTTTCTTTAGAACCAAATGAACTTTTTATGATATTTGATGTTGTAATTTACAACATTAAAAATTTATCAACCTTTAAAACCAATTAAATGAAAAATATCTATTTCATAACCATTGTAATCTTTTGTACTACAAATTTGCTTGCGCAGGAATTATCGAGTTACATCTATGGACGCGTTTTTGATTTTACCACAAAGCAGCCGATACCATTTGCTAACATAATCGTTCCCGGAACCAACTTTGGCGCAGCTACAAATGAAAATGGATATTTTAAAATAGAGAACTTGCCTGTCAATACATACCAAGTCCGTGCTTCTGTAATTGGATATAATCAGCTAACCAAGACTGATGTTGTAATCCAAAGCGGTAAACCGGCAGAAGTAAATTTTGAGCTGGTTCCCCAGGCAATTGAACTAGGAGATGTTACAGTAACAAGCGATTACTTCCGCAAAGATCCGTTGGAAGTTAATAGTATAAGAAATTTTAGTTATGAAGAGATCAGAAGAAGTCCGGGTGGATTTGAAGATGTTATTCGCGCACTATCAATTTTACCAGGCGTTGCACAAGCAGATGCAGGAAGAAATGATCTTATTGTCCGTGGCGGGGCTCCTTCAGAAAATCTTTATCTTATAGATGGGATTGAAGTACCAAACATTAACCACTTTGGAACCCAGGGTGCAACCGGTGGACCTTTAAGTTATGTTAATTTAGATTTTGTTCGCGAAACTTCTTTTTCAACCGGTGGATTTTCTGCACTATACGGAGATAAACTTTCTTCCGTTCTGGATATTAAACTTAGAGATGGAAGAGAAGATAGATTTGGCGGAAAAGCTACAATCTCTGCTTCACAATTTGGATTAAACTTAGAAGGACCGATTACTGAAAAATCAAATTTTATTTTTTCTGCCAGAAGAAGTTATCTTGATTTTATTTTTAAAGCTGCAAATTTTTCCTTTGTCCCGGAGTATTATGATGTTTTACTAAAAGCAGATTTCAATCCTCACACAAAAGATGCCTTTAGTTTTCTATTCATCAGTGCATTTGATAATGTAAAGTTTTTCAATAATGATGCTGACCAGCGATTTGATAACTCAAGAATCCTTGGGTCTGATCAGGTTCAATATGTTGCGGGATTTACTTACAGACATTTATTTACCAATGGTTTTTTTAATATTTCTCTAAGTCGGAATTACGTTGATTATAATAGCAGACAGCGCGATTCTCTGTTAAATCCCATTTTCATTAATAAATCCAAAGAAGAAGAAAATTCTTTGCGTGCTGATTTAGTTTTCAAATTATCAAAAACATCAGAAATAAATTTAGGCGGAACGGCAAAACTTATAGAGGCGGATTATGATATTTTCTTTCCAAACTTTGTAACAACTTTTGGTGATACACTTCCGATTACTTCTCTAAACACCCGAAACAACTATACAAAGTTTGGTATTTATACAAATTACAATTCATTGTTGTTTAACAGATTGACTGCAAACCTTGGTGTACGTTCAGATATTTTTACCGCACTGAATAAAAAAGTTTATTTCAGTCCAAGGTTCTCTCTTTCTTATGCGCTTACAGATTTAACAAACATAAATTTTAGCACGGGAATTTATTACCAATCACCATCTTACATTTGGTTAGAAGCATTTGAAAGTAATAGAGACTTAAAAATGATAAAGGTTAACCAATTTGTTTTGGGATTTGATCAACGAATTTCTGCCGATGCTTTGTTAAAGGTAGAAGCTTTTTATAAAGATTATAATAACTATCCAACTAGTACTATCAGACCATATCTTGTTCTTGCAAATACAGGAGCTGGTTTTGCCGGCAGCGATGATAATTTTTCATCTTTCGGATTAGAGCCATTGGTTGATGCAGGATTTGGCAAAGCACGCGGAGTTGAGTTATCAGTTCAAAAAAAATTATCTGATATTCCTTACTACGGAATTTTTAGTTTCACCTACAGCAAATCAGATTATACTTCGTTAGATGGAATTGAACGAACAGGAAGTTATGATCAGAACTGGATTATAAATTTATCCGGTGGTTATAAGTTTAATGAATTCTGGGAAGTCAGTTCTAAGTTCAGATTTGCAAGTGGTAAACCTTACACTCCATTTTTATTTGATGGCTCACAGCTTATTATTGATTACAATAGCCGCAGATTGAAATCTTCACACAGTCTTGATATTAGGGTTGATAAGCGATGGTACTTTTCCGGATGGACATTGATTACTTATATTGACATACAAAATATATATAATCAAAAAAATCAAAGTGGAATACGCTGGGACAGACGTGAAATGCGAACCGATGAATCATCTTCAATCGGCATTTTGCCATCAATAGGAATAAGCGCAGAGTTTTAGGAAAAGAATGGAACGCTGATTTTTATGATTTAGACTGATCATAAACCATCCTAACCAATCACAATCCTTTAGCCAACGGAACAGTGTACCATTGCATTTAAACTACAAAAACCTTTGCAATATCAACAAGCAAAGATGGATTGTTCATTAACGCAGTTGTAAACACTTTGCCAAGTGTTCTTTTCTCAATTGGAATTTTTAGAATTGAATGTGCAATGCTGTTAAACTTATCATCAGAAAAATTGTATATGCCTTCTTTAATTCTGTTAAAGGTTTCGTGGCGTTTTCCAAGTCTATCGTGCCATGCTTTATCGTAAGTTAAGATGTGATCAAGTTTGTTTTGTTTGATTGCTTCGCCTGCAATTGTTCCTGCAATCTTTCCGCCAATCATTCCGCTTGCAATTCCGCCGCCGCTTAATGGATTAACCTGTCGTGCAGCATCACCAACTAACATAATACCGGGACCAGAAATTTTATCAAGCGTAATTGAGCAAGGAACTCCCCCAGCAATTTTTGTAAGCACAGGTGCGTTGGGATAATGCTTGTTCATAAAATCATCAAGAAAAGATTGTGCAGATTTTTTCTTGCCGATCAATCCGCTGACACCGAGTCCAATGTTTGCTTTATTGTGTCCTTTAGGAAAAATCCAGAAGTAGCCGTTTGGTGCAACATCTTTACCAAAGTAAAAGTAAAGTGTGTTCTGATCAACAGGAATATTTGCAGCAGTAATTTGCACAGCACTTTCCATATCCCGAAAATCAATGTGAGTTTCAAGTCCTGCCCAGCGCCCCACACGCGATTCAACTCCATCAGCAGCAATTACAACTTTTGCTTTTACTTCTTTCTGTTCGCCGTTAAGTTCGTATTTTACTCCGGAAACTTTTCCATCATCAAACAACAAACCATTTACATAGGCACGTGTTAAAATTTCTGCTCCGGCTTCAGCGGCAGTTCGTGCAAGTTCATAATCAAAAATTCTTCGCTCAAGAACGTAACCAGCATCACCAAAATCTACAATTACTTCAGAATCATCAGGAGCGATGAAAGAAAACTTACTGATCTTT
>OEIU01000260.1_pt1 | contig 52911 bp, 46 predicted proteins | sample 1539221 | NCBI WGS metagenome assembly OEIU01 (sample SAMN03792071, study PRJEB22550) | activated sludge metagenome | feature: wastewater treatment plant; material: activated sludge; isolation source: Wastewater treatment plant of a petroleum refinery complex | place: Argentina: Zarate | collected... | reverse complement strand
CCTGACCGTCTCCCGGCTCACCGTCGCCGCCAGCCTCATCGGAGACCTCGCCAAGACATGAGCGGAGAAGAAGGCGGTCTGCGGCTGACGCTCGGCGAGGTCTACGATACCTCGCGGGCGATCCTGCTGGAGCATGGCTTCGCAGAGCGGCACGCCGCGGCGATCTCGCGCACGATCCGGGCGGCGGAGGGGGACGAGTGCCATCATCACGGGCTCTTCCGCCTTCCCTTCTACGTGAACGCGCTGAAGGCCGGGCAAGCCTCGCCCGATGCCGAGCCGACCCTGAGCCGGCCCGCGCCGGGGCTCGTGCGGATCGACGCGCATTTCGGCTTCATTCCTCTCGCGCTCGAACAGGGGGCGGAGCCGCTGGCGGAACTCGCGGCCTCGCAGGGCATCGCCGCGCTCGCCGTCAACAACGCCCACAACGTCGGGCCGCTCTGGCCCGAGGTCGAGCGCCTCGCCGGGCGCGGGCTCGTCGCCTTTGCCTTCACCTCGGCGACCGCCACCGTCGCGCCCTGGGGCGGGACCCGCCCCCTCTTCGGCACCAATCCGATGGCCTTCGGCTGGCCGCGTCCCGAAGGGCCGCCGCTGGTCTTCGACCAGGCGTCGAGCGCGAGCGCGCGCGGCGAGATCCAGATCCGCCTGCGCGACGGCAGGACCCTGCCCGAAGGCTGGGCGATCGGGCCGGATGGGCGCCCGACCTCCGATCCGGCCACGGCGCTGGCGGGAGCCCAGCTTCCCTTCGGTGGGCCGAAAGGGTCCTCCATCGCCCTGATGATCGAGCTGCTCGCAGGGCCGCTGATCGGCGACGTCCTGAGCTTCGAGGCGGGAGAACGCGACAAGGCCGGGACGGGTGCGCCCTGCGGGGGCGAACTGGTCCTGGCGCTCGACCCGGCTCGCCTTGCCCCTGGCGGCGACCGCGGGGCCCCGCTCCGCCATGGCGAGAAGCTGTTCGAGCGCATCCTCGCGCAGGAGGGCACTCGCCTGCCCTCCGCCCGCCGCTACGCCGCGCGGGCCCGGACCGCGCGCGAGGGCATCGCGATCCCCCCGGGCCTGCGCGACACCCTGCGGGGCCTCGGCGCCGCTCTCTGACACGAAATCCAACAAGTCGGGACGGCCCGTTCCCTCACCACCAGTGCCATGGCCGGGACAAGCCCGGCCGCGGCAACCAGGAGAAAGCAATCGCGGGCCACTGCCGAAAGGGACGGCAGGGCTGCCTCGTCCGCGAGCATCCGCGAGCCCGCCTCCACCAAGGCCCGGCATCACGCGACGGCGGCTCAAGAATCGGCGTGACAAGGGAAGAAAACGGGTCCTTAATCATGCCGGCGCCGTGGCGATACCCGGGCGGGAGAGGTTCATGCAAAGCCGGCTGACCACCTATATCTTCGTCGGCATGATCCTCGGGATCCTGGTGGGCTGGGCGTGCAGCACGGCCTTCCCGGACACGCAGACCGCCAAGACCATCGCCGGCTACATCTCCCTCGTCAGCGACATCTTCCTGCGGCTGATCAAGATGATCATCGCGCCGCTCGTCTTCTCCACCCTCGTCGTCGGCATCGCGCATATGGGCGACACGGCCTCGGTCGGCCGGGTCGGCGCCAAGGCGCTCGCCTGGTTCGTCAGCGCCTCCTTCGTCTCGCTGCTGCTCGGCCTCGTGATGGTCAACCTGCTCCAGCCCGGCGCGAACCTGAACCTGCCGCTGCCGGACGTCTCGGCCTCGACCAACCTCAAGGCCAGCTCGCTCTCGCTCAAGGAATTCGTTACCCATCTCGTGCCGCGAAGCGTGGTCGAGGCGATGGCGCAGAACGAGATCCTTCAGATCGTCGTCTTCTCCATCTTCTTCGGCGTCGGGCTCGCCTCGCTCGGCGAGAAGGGCAAGTTCCTCGCCGAGGGCGTCGAGGGCCTCGCCGACGTCATGCTGCGGATCACGGGCTACGTCATGAAGTTCGCGCCCGTCGCCGTCTTCGCTGCGATGGCCGCCACGATCACGACGCAGGGCATCGGCGTCCTGTTCACCTATGCCAAGTTCATGCTCTACTTCTATTTCAGCCTGGCGATCCTGTGGGGCCTGCTCATCGTCGCCGGCTATTTCGTGGTGGGCAGCCATATCGGCCGGCTGATCAACGCCGTGAAGGAGCCCTTCATCCTCGCCTTTTCGACAGCTTCGAGCGAGGCCGCCTATCCCAAGACGCTGGAGAACCTGGAGCGCTTCGGCATCCCGAACAAGATCACCAGCTTCGTCCTGCCGATGGGCTATTCGTTCAACCTCGACGGCTCGATGATGTACTGCACCTTCGCGACGATCTTCATCGCGCAGGCCTACGGCATCCCGCTGACCTGGGGGCAGGAATTCACCATGCTGCTCCTGCTCATGGTGACCTCGAAGGGCATGGCCGGCGTGCCCCGCGCCTCGCTGGTGGTGATCTCCGCGACGCTCTCGACCTTCAACATCCCCGAGGCGGGCCTCCTGCTCATCATCGGCATCGACCAGTTCCTCGACATGGGCCGCTCGGCGACCAACGTCATCGGCAACGCGGTCGCGACCGCCGCGGTCGCCAAATGGGAGGGCCAGCTCAAGCTGACCGACCAGCGGATCGACCGCGCGCTCGACAACGCCGTCCCGATGCCGGCCGGCGATTGAGGGCGCCATGGCCGGAACCTTCCTGCGGCTCCTGGCAGCCCTTCTCCTCGCGGCGGCCACGGGGCTTTCCGCCCGTGCGGCGGACGAGCTGACGGGCACCCTTAAGAAGGCGCAGGCGAGCGGCACGGTGACCATCGGATACCGCGAAAGTTCGCTACCCTTCTCCTACCTTCCCGGCGGGGCCGGCCAGCCGATCGGCTACGCCATCGACCTCTGCCGCGAGATCGTCGACGACATGTCGAAGGCCCTCGGCCGGGATCTCGCCATCCGCTTCGAGCCGGTCACCTCCGCCTCGCGCCTCGACGCCGTCGCCTCGGGCAAGGTCGATCTCGAATGCGGCTCGACCACGGCGAATGCGGAGCGCCGCAAGGTGGTCGATTTCTCCCCGGTCACCTTCATCAGCGCGACGAAGCTCATGGTGAAGGCGGGCGGACCCATCAAGTCCTATCGCGACCTCGGCGGGGAGACGGGGGTGGGGACCGAAAGAATCGACCCCGAGGAGGCCGTCCGCGCGATCGCCGCGCGGCTCAAGATGTCGGTCGACATCATCAAGGGCCGCGACCACGCCGATTCCTTCCAGAAGCTGGTTTCCGGGGAGGCCCAGGCCCTCGCGCTCGACGACGTGCTGCTCTACGGTCTCAGGGCCGCGGCCGGGCCGGCCGGGAACGCCTATGCGATCCTGCCCTCCGCTCTCTCCTACGAGCCCTACGGCATCGCCTTCCGCAAGGACGATCCCCAGCTCGCCGACCTCGTCAAGGCGACCTTCGTGCGGCTGGCGGAATCGCGGGAGGCGATCTGGATCTACGATCGCTGGTTCAGGCGGCGCCTGCCCACCGGGGAGCGGCTGAACATCCCCATGTCGGACGAGCTGATGCATTTCTGGGAAATGCTGGGTCTTCCGCCGGATTAGACGCTACCCTCGCGGTCCCGGCCGCCGGAGCTTCCGTTTTCCGCCCGGCATGGCAGGATGGCGGCTTCGGCGAGGGGAACTTGGACATGACGGGAACTGGCACGGGCGCGATCGCTCCTGCGGCTGCGATTCTTGCGTTTCTGGCGGCCGCATCGCCCTGTCTCGCGCAGGCCGAGGCGGGGGAGGAGGCGATGCAGGCCCTTCCCGGGCCGGCCTACGAGGCGGCCCGCGCCGCCTTCGAGGCGCTGCCCGAAGCCGACCGGATCGCGATCCAGGACGCGCTCGTCTGGACGGGGGATTACGCCTCGACCGCCGATGGCAGCTTCGGGCCGCGCAGCTTCGAGGCCATCCAGGCATGGCAGCGGCGCACCAGGCGGCCCGCCAGCGGCATCCTCGACCGCCCCTCCCTGAGCGCCCTCTCCGCCGCGGCCGGGCGGGCGAAGGCGGCGGCCGGATTCGCCCTCGTGGCCGATCCGGCCTCGGGGGTCCGCATCGGCATCCCGCAGAAGCTGCTGCCCAAGCGAAGCCCGAACACGATCGGAGGCACACGCTACCAGTCCGCCGACGAGCGGGTGACGCTCGACACCCGCTCCCAGCCCGGGAGCCCGGACGAATTGCGCGGCCTCTACGAGCGCAACATCGCCATCCGCACGGCGGGCCGCAACGTCACCTACCGGCTGGCGCGGCCCGATTTCTTCGTCATCGCGGGGGAGACGGCCGGCGGCCGCTTCTATTCGCGCTACGCCCAGGGCGAGGGCGCCATCCGCGGCTTCTCGATCGGCTACGACAAGGCGCTGGCCGGCGATTTCGACCGGATCACGGTCGCGATCGCCAACAGCTTCCAGCCCTTCGGCAAGGCCGTGGAGCCGGGCCTGATGGCGGAGCGCCCGCCCCCTCCCCCGAGGCCTGCGGCATCCGCCACGGGATTCGCGCTGACCGGCCTCGCCGTGGCGCCACGCCGGGTGCTCGCGCCGACCGCGGCTCTGGACGCCTGCCCGGAGCCGCGCATCGAGGGCGCGGCCGCGCGTATCGTCTCGAAATCCCGCGACCTCGCGATAATCGAGCCGGCAAGCGTCCGCCGCCCGGCGCCTCTGCGCTTTGCGTCGGGATCGCCGGAAGGGTCGGGCCTCGTCGCCTTCTTCGCCGCGAGCGAAGGCGGGCGGGCCGTCGTGACGCCGGCGGAATTCGTGGCGGAGGGCCGGCTCGTGGCCCCGCTCCAGGAGGGGGCTGCCGGCGCGGTCGTGCTCGACCGGACGGGCGCGGTCGCGGGCATGATCGGATCGCCGACCCTCGGCCGGCGCATGGTGGCGGGCCTCGTCCCGCCGGCCGCCTATCCCTTCATCGGCGCCGCGCCGATGAAGGACGCGGCAGGCCTGCAGTCCGCTCCGAGCCTGCAGCCGACGCAGCCTGGGCAAGGCCCGGCTCCAGCCGGATCGGCGGCGGCCATTCTCCCCTCCCTCGTGCGGATCGAGTGTTCCGGCCAACCCCCGCGCTCGGCCGAGCCGCCGGGCATCCGCCTGCCGGCCGGCCGCCCCTGAGCCAGAGCAGAGAGAGAGAGCCAGGAGAAGGATCGTCGAAGGATGAGCGCGTGTCGGCGATATTATCGTGTCAGCTTTGCCTCGGGGCTTGGGATCGGAATGAAAGTCGGGCCATGGCGCGACCAGACTATCTGGATTATCCCTTCTTTCATTACCATTGCTTCGCCCAGGAGCTAAATATTCACTAGCCTACTTGAGCGAAGAAAGTATTGTCTTTAATGCAGATACTAATATTTTCAGCATGAAATTTTGTATTTATTGTTGTTTATGTGCTTATATTTGATGAATTGTTCTACACCTATGCCGAAGCAGCCGCATCTCCTCCCAAGGATACGACTGCGGGAGTTTCCGATCGTGGCTCATATGGGGGATTTATCGGGCATAGGCTCCGGCATAGGTGCCGTCCGCGATACTCCTCATGATGTCTGCTTCACGCGCCTCCTGGGCGCGCACCGCCTCGAGCAGGGCGGGGGCGATCGCCTGGGGAAAGGCGACGACGCCATCGGCATCTCCGACGACGATATCCTCCGGGCTCACCACCATCCCGCCCACCGAAACCGGAACATTGATGTCTCCCGGTCCATTCTTATAGGGCCCGCGATGGATGGCTGCCCGCGCGAAAATCGGAAGATCGAGCACCGCCAGCGCCGACGCGTCGCGGATGGCGCCGTCGAGGACAAATCCCGCCGCCCCGCGGCTCAAGGCGATGTTCGCCATGATCTCTCCGACCAGCGCGCGGGATATATCGCCGCCGCCGTCGACGACGATCACATGACCGGGCCGCACGAGGTCGAGCGCCTTGTGGATCATGCGATTGTCGCCCGCCGCGGTGCGAACCGTCAGCGCCGTCCCGACCATGGTCCGTCCGTGCCCGTGAAAGGGGCGCAAGCCGACGCATCCGGGGAGCCGCGAGAGATTGTCGCTGATGACCGCGGTTGCCGCGCTTCGGAACGCCTCGATCAGGGCTCCATCGGCGCCGCCGCTGCTTCCGCCAGTCTCTCCCGAACCCGCCATGAACCAGTCTCCGCCCAACCCAAGGATTTCAGCCGCGGACCATTTGCACTCCTTTCGGCGCAAAAGATCAAATATCGTTTTGCACAAATCGATATGCCGAAAGTGTATGTCTTCGAATTTTTGGTGGTGTTTCCGGCGCCGGGAACGTCGGATTGCCGCGACAGGCCACCCCGGTCCGCCGCTGGCGCCCATGCCAGGGAGCGCGCATGCGGGCTTGCCGGCGGTGAAACCTGCCGAATGCGGCCGCGTAGCGAGAAAAAGCCTCGTCGGGAGCTATTATAGATGACTCGGAGGGCCGCCCGGCCTCCGCGGAGAATCCAGAGGGGCACGATCGATTTCCGGCTGATCCGGCAACTTTGGATGTTTCTTGCCGTCGCCGAAGAACAGCACTTTGGCAGGGCGGCGCCCCGCCTCCGCATTTCGCAGCCGCCATTGACGGAACAGATCAAGGTGCTGGAACATACACTCAAGCTTCAGTCGTTCGAACGGTCGCGGCGTGGAACGACGCTCAGTCCGGCCGGCACCGCGTTGCTGCCGGGGGTGCCGCAATTCGCGGAACAGGTCGAACGGCTGGAAAGCGTCATTCGGGAGATCGCGGCAGGACAATCGGGCGTCCTTCACATCGGCGCGATGACTTCGGCCATGAGGGCCCGCGCCGCCGACATCCGCAACCTGACACTTCCAGGGCAGGTCAGCCGCCTTGGAACGTGTGCTTTACTCTCTCTTGAGCCCGCGGTGCCGGCTCTGATCTGATCTTCGCATCGCAGCTATGGCGACACGAAAACATACATGCTTTGGGTCCCGATGATATTCCACTCGGATCGTCCAAGGAGCCCCCATCGGATGACACAGACGCCCCTGCTCGATCGGCTTGCCGCTCTCGATACCAACACGGTCTCGGACGCCCTTGATTTCCTCGGGCTTCCCGGCGCGACCTGCGGGCTGCGGCCCCTCAGGGATTGTCCGAAGATCGTCGGACGGGCGAGCATCGTTCAGCTCGGGCCGAAACAGGATGCCGCGCCGACGGTCCACCTGATCTCGCCGGTCATCGCCCGGATCGCGACGGACGATCGGGTCCTCGTCATCGCCGGCGGCAAGGACGGGGTGTCGTGCCGGGGCGGCATCCATATGTCGAGCCCGCCGAGCGGGATGCCGGGACAGGTGCCGTATCGCGACCAGAGCGGCTTCATGGTGCGGACCTTGGACAGGTCGCGCCCGATCTCCGAGTCGCGCCGGGACTCCCCCTAGTCGGCGAGTTCGCGAGGAGGCGGTCGAGGCAGGGCGGATCGGTGAGGCCCCCGACAGGATATGCATATCGATCCGGACGGTTGCCCGGAACGAAGAGCGCGGCTGTAAAGTCAAACGTCGTGCTCACGACCATGCAGCTTCCGCAATCATGCAGAGCGGACCAGTCTGCTTGGCTGTCCAGAGCTTGAGCCCGTCGGCCGTCTCGATCGCGTGCAGCGCGAAGGCATCGTCGTCGAAGAGGGGCGAGACGCCGCGGAAGCTGAAACGCGCCGGCGGGATTCCGCGCAGTTCGCCGGCATAGTTGCACAGGAGCGCCGCCTGCATCGGCCCGTGCACGATCAGCCCCGGATAGCCCTCGATTTCGGTCACGTAGCGGCGGTCGTAATGGATGCGGTGGCCGTTGAAGGTGAGCGCCGAGTAGCGAAACAGGAGGGGCGCCTCGGCCTTCATCGGGCGCTGGTGGACGCCCTGCTCGGCCGCCGGCGGCGCCTTGGCGGTCCCTCCGGGAGGATCGAGATCGCGATAGACGATGTCCTGCCGCTCCTCGACCACGAGCCAGCCGCCCGCCTCCACGCGATGCCGGACGGTGACGAAGCAGAGCACGCCGGTGCGGCCCCGCTTGAGCGCGACATCCTCGATGCGCGAGATGCGCCGCGCCTCGTCGCCGACCCGGAGGTCGCCGTGGAAGACGAAGGCACCGCCGGCCCACATGCGCCGCGGCAGCGGCACCGGCGGGAGGAAGCCGCCGCGCTGCGGATGCCCGTCCCGTCCGAGCCGGGCGGTCGGCGCCGCCGGCTGGGCGAGGCAGAAATGGATCAGGCGCGGGACGGTCTCGCCCTGTCTCGGCGCCTCGCCCGGCAGGTCGAGCGTCGCGTGGTACTTGCGAGCGAGATCCTCCGTCACGAGGTCGGTGCCGATGTCCTCGCGGCCGATCCACGAGCGCAGATGATCGATGTCGAGCATGGGGGATGTCGTCATGATGCTTGCCTCTGTTCGATCGCCCAGTGCTCGCCGATGGCTGGGACCTGGCCGCAATCGCGTGTCTCCCCGATCACGATCGGGGCCGGGAAGGCGACCGGGCCTGCCGGCGTGTCGACCCTGATCCGGCGCAGATGCGGATGCGCCGACAAGGCCGCCATGTCGTTGACGGAGGCGAAGGCGGTATCTGCCCGCGTCAGGAGATCGACGGCCTCGCCGAGGCGGGCGAAGGCGGCGGCGACGAGGGCGTCGGGCGTCGCCCGGTTGCGCATGCGCCCGACATTGCTCGGGAAGCGCTCGTTGGCCGCGAGCGCCGGATCGCCCAGGAACACGGTGCAGAACTTCATCCATTCGCGCTCGCTCTGGATCGAGATCAGGATCCGCCGACCGTCACGCGTGGCGAAAACGCCATAGGGGGCGACCGAGGGACGGGCGAGGCCGATGCGCCCCGGCGACTTGCCGCTCTCGTGATTCAGCAGCGGCACCGTCAGCCAGCCGGCCAGGACGTCGAACATCGAGACGCGGATATCGGCGCCTTCGCCCGTGACGCCCCGCGCAATCAGCGTTTCGAGGGTCGCGGCATGGGCCGTCGCGATATCGACGAGGGAGATGCCGACCCCCGCCGGTGATCGAGGACAATCCGGACTTGGCCTGGGCCAGGAGGTCATAGGCCTCGCGCTCCGCCAGCGGTCCCTGCTCGCCACAGCCGCTGATCGAGCACAGGATCAGACGAGGAGGCCTCTTGCGCAACTCGTCCGGGCCGATCGGCGCGCCAGGTCATGACCATCAGCAGGGGGAAGCGGGCGCAGGATTGCAGCGCGCGCGTGTTGATGCAGTTCCCGACGCCGCTCGACTGCATGAGAAGCGCGCCGCGCTCGCCCCCGAGCCAGGCGCCCGCAAGATAGCCGATCCCCTCCTCCTCGGTCGTCAGCACCACCGCCTGGACCTCGCTGTCGGCCTCGGCCAGCCGGAGCGCGGTCGAATGGCCCGCATCCGGCACGTAGACGATGTACTTCACGCCATGATCCTTCAGGACGCGGAAGACGTCGCCTTGCCAACCTTCCTCTGGCGATTGCTCGGTTTCCATGTCGTATTCCCCGGGCCCCGGAGTATAGTCACAGCCGGTACTACCGGTTGCGAGCCGACAAGGCGAATAGCGAATTCGCGTTCTGGTATTCCGATTTGATAGGGAGCCGTGACGCCGCAGGTCCGCCATCGCCGGGACATGGGCGAAGAAATAGGGCTCGATCCCGGACCAAGGCGATCCCCGGCGCAAGTCCTTCGACATGCACGCCAGGAACGGCTCAGCGGGCACCGTCCATACCGACCGCCCAGGCGGCCCGCCCGGCAGGGCCGTTCGCCGAGCGCTTACAACTTGCGCTTGATCGCAACTACAACCTATCACATTGTGAAGCTGGCGGCGCGCGGCAGGGCGACCGTGAGCTTGGGCAGATGATGCGGGTGCGTGCGACGACATGGCGGTTAATGAAGCGCAGAAGTCGCGGGTTCTCGGCCGGCTCAAACACATTATCGAGGCCTATGACGACAGCTACTTCCTGATCGTCCTGGGAGCTGGCGTCTCCGCCGCTGCAACCGCTTCGGCGACAACCGGGCCGCACAAGTGCTCCACCTGGGCCGGCCTCGTGAAACATGCACTGCAGCACCTGCTCAGCGACCAAGCGACACCAGGGTTGGCCCAGGATCTCCATCTCATGGTTCGCCTGCGGGGAGCGCTTGCGACGCTCGAAGCGGGGAGCTTCACGGCGTCGTCTCTGACGGAATTCGCTGACTGGGTGATTGAAGGGCTCGACCAGCAGTCCCCTACTGTAAAGGGCAGTGAATATTGCCTTCAATGGATTAATCAGACGATTTCCCTGCTTACGGTTGTCGACCCGACGATCTTCGAATCCATCGGCCACTTGATCGACGGCCTTGGTCCGCGCCGCGTCATCCTGGCGACCACCAACTACGACCGATTGGCCGCCGATCACTTCCAGCGCGAGCCGATCTGTCTCAAGGATGACACTCCGAGCCTGCCCTCTTTGATCGCCGACCCGCGCCGATATGTGGTCCACCTTCACGGTCGCTACGACTGGCGCGGCGAGAGTATCTTTTCCAAGACCCAGTACACGAATTTATGCAAGCGCAATGCACAGGCTGGCTCGGAAGCTGCGATGTTGTTCCAGCGCTGCGTCCCCATTCTCATCGGCTGCGGCGAAGGCCTCTTCGACGAGGATATCTCGCCCTTGCTCGCCGCTCGCGTCCGGTCGTCGCAGCGGCATGATCTCGACGCCCTCGCCATAGTGGACTGGACGGTGCACGGCCCGCGGCCCGCCCCATACGGATGCGGTCTCTATCTGTTTGGCGAGAGCTACCCCGACCTTCCGTGCTTCATCGCTTCCGTCGCCGAACAGCTTCCCGCGCAGCAACGCAATGATAAAAGCAACCTTCGCTGCTATGTCGAAGACATCCTGCATCTTCAGGCGAACGTGCGCATTCCCCCTGTTCGCGTGAAAGAGCGGCGGCTGACCGAAATCCCGCTCGTGGGCTTTTTCGGCAGCGTTCACCGCGAACCCGTGCCGCAGATCGAAATGCTCGCTGGCGCCTCCAGCGTAGCGCGCTCACAACTGGACCCCTTTGCGCGAGGGGGTGAGGCCGCCGCCCTGAGCGGGCAGCCGGGCGGCCCGAAGGTGGCGTCGACGGCGCCGCTGGAGGAGCCGTTTTCCCTCATTCTTGGGGATCCCGGCTCGGGGAAGACCTCGCTGGTTCGGCTGCTCGTCCGAGAGGCGGCCGAGCAGTTCCTGACAGAGGAGAAGACCGGGGGCGGCCGCCTTCCGCTGGTCATTCAGATCTCAGAATTCCACCGCAGCCGCGGACCCGATGGCGAACGCGGCTCGTTCCAGACCCGGCTGCGGGACAACCTCTGCGCTGCCATTCCCGAGTGGAAGAACGACCCTGCGAAAGCAACCGCCGTCCTCACCGATCTCGCGCGCTCGGGTCGACTGCTCATCGTCCTTGATGGCCTGGACGAAGTCTCCGATCCATCCGACCGCCAGGTGATCGTGGCCGAGGCCGAACGGTTGGCCCATTGGCTTCGCGCGTCGGAGGCGGATTCTTTCCTCTCGGGCCTGGATCTCCACCAACAGTCCGACGAAGTCCAGCGCTGGCGGGAGCTCTGGTCGAGCCGCACCGGTCCGCTGCAGAACCGCATCCTGGTGACCAGCAGGGTCAGTGGCTACCTTAATGCCCCGATCACGAGCGAGGATCTTAGAGTCTTCGCCCTCGGCCGCATGGACGAGCCTCAGCTGCTGGCGTTCTTCAAGTCCTTCTTCGACACCGCGACGCTCGCAAATCCGGATCTTGCCGATATCTTCGCCCACATCGCGGTCCGGTTGCCCGAGGAATTCGAGGCCTCGCAACTGCGTGATCTGAAGACCACGCCGTTGCTCGCGGCGATGATCATCGGCGTCTTCTGCGCCGACAATGCCCTGCCGCGGGACGAAATCGGGCTGTTCGAAAGGGTGAGCGAACTGTCCTGCGACCATGCGGCCGAACTCATGGCCGCGGACGAGACGCTCGCCCCGCCCCCCGATCGCGGCTTCGTGATGGAGGCGCTGGGACGCGCCGCCTTCCACGTGTTCGATACGGATCTCAACGGCGATCTCATTTCGCTTCACGACCTCGAACGGTCGATCGGAGAGATGGCGCCTGCGGGCGTTGGCGACCGGGCGCTGTTTGCGAGACAGGTGAGCGGCGCGATTGCGAACGACTTCGGGCTGCTGCAGCAGAAGACCCAACAGCTGTTCGGGTTTGTTCACCGCGGTCTTCAGGAATACCTCTGCGGGCGTCATGTGGCGCATCTCCCGCTCCGGTCTGATGCGATCATAGGGGGGTTGGCCCGACGCCCGGGCTCGACCCAGCCGGTTCGCTTCGCCGTAATCCTGCGCTTGAAGGACAGGGGTCGAAGCGCGGCGCCCCTGGCTCGCGAAATGCAGAGGGTGTCGGCGAACTACAACGGCGCCCGGCCATGGGTATTGTTCCTTGAGGCTCTCGGAGAGGCCGACGACCTGAGTTGTGACCTCGTCGCGACCGTGGCCGAGCTGCACCTCGATTTTGTGAGTCGCCTGGCGCCGTTGCTGGAGCGGCCACAAGCTCATCCGCCGCTTCGACGGGCATTGGTCAAGCTCACTCAAAAGCCAAGCTTCAATCCAGCCTTCAACGCAGTCATCGCCAATGGTCTGCGACAGGCGCGAGAAGATCGGTCTCGCGCTCGAGCCGCCGCCGCGGTTTGCGAGGCGATGGACCTCACCGACGTCGCAGTGCTCGGCGCGTTGGCCGATGCTTGGCAATGGGCGGCAAGCGACGCCGCCTACATCCGAGCCATCCTGCGCCGACGCGTCACCGCCGTCAGCGTGACTCAGGAAGCCAGCCGATGACCGGGGAGACGCTGAAGCATTTCCTGCGCAAGGATGGAAAAGGGATCACCGCAACCGCGGATCCCCGCTGGCTGAGGGTCCTCGCCGCCCTCGCCGGCGGCTATGCGGATCTCGGCGCCATGGAGCAGATCAAGCGCGACACTGCGATCGCCCGTTACCTCCAGGCCGAAGACAATGTTCGACGGGAAAGCGAGAGCACGCTCCCGTGGCACTTCCGGGAGCTTATCCATTCCGAGGACGCGATCTATGCGCTGGCTGTCCATCTCGATACGGCGCCCGCCGAGAAAAAGCTGACAGCGAACCCGGAATTTTCGTCCCGCTTCCGGCCCGAATTTCTCTGGCGCGAGCCTCTCCTGGCCAAGGAAATCGTCGAGGTGCTGCGAGCCGATCGAACGCCCGCGTCTCTGATCGTGGCCGATTCCGGCGAGGCAGTTGCGGCCGAGCGATGGATCGCAGGCCTGATGCTTGGCCTGCGCCCGACGGCTGCACCCGGCGATCCGGAAGCGGCGTTGCTTGAAAGGGCGGCGGATGATTTGCAGGACGCCGCCTTCCGGGCTCTGCACAGCTTGATGTCCGAGAAGAAACTCCCGGATCTGCCCGACGTGGAGCTGGCGGTTTTTTTTGACGCGGTAAGCTCTCTTGCGGGTGAGTTCGACCTCCCGTTGTCCCTGGCTGCTGCGGACAAGACACGAGGCGTCGCCTTCGATGTCTATCTGCGGGAGATGATGGGGCGAGCCTTGTCAGGTCAGGGTGACGACGCTGTCGATCATTTCGCCGTTTCCCTCGATCAACTCGCAAGAGCTGCGATCAAAGCCCTGGCGAAACTCGGAGCCAGCAATGCGTTCGCGGGGTCCAACTCCGAGTTCGACGTTCCTGCGCCGTCGATCTCAAGCAGCGTCGAAGACCTTCCGATGGCTTTGTTCCTGGACATCCTCGATTTTGCGGAACGCTCGCCTCCGGAAATCTCTCTGGTGCGCACCGCCGTGCTTGAAGAACTTCGTGAACGTCCACCGGCCTGGCTGGGCATGGTGACGTCCGCGACTATGGAGCTCGACGCCCTGGCCGCGCTGGACTGGGGGCAACAGAGTGAAGGGCCAAGGGACGCATTTGAAGTGACCGACGAGCCATCGGATCCGGTGGAGCAACTGGTGGAGCGGGCCCTTCTCGCGCCCGACCCTGGGACCCGCGCGCGAGTGCTGCTGCGGCTCCTCGGGCCCCTGCCCTCGGTTCGCCAGCGCGAGCTCGACGCGATCATCATCGAGGCGATTGAACAGATCTCGGACCCATTCGAAAGGGCGCGCACCTGGGACATGGCGGCGAGCCGGACAAATGATCCGAAGGTCGCGGCAAGCCGCGCACGCCGGGCTCGCTCCGTATCCGGTGTCGCCCCCGGGGAGCGCGCCTGCCTGTTGGCGAGAAATTGCATCTTCCTGCCAGTCGCCGAGCGCGACGCCATGCTTGTCGAAGCCGTGGCGGAGGCCGAGAAAATCCTCGACGCCTGGACCCGCGCGGAGGCGTTGCGCCTCATCCGGCCCTTTGCGCTCCGCTGCCCGAACGCCGCCGCCGCCTTCCGGCAACTGGCATCCAGGCTCAGCCCGATTCTCCTGGCCTATGCCGTGCGCGCTCGCGGCGAGGCCCTGCGGCTCCTGTCCGACCAGGCGACCTACGCCCAAGCCGCCTTCTTCGATGTTCAAGCCATGGCGGCATTGACCGCCTATGCGCTCGCCGTCGACGAGTTGAACCGTTCGGGTCGCGCGTCCCCCGACTTCGCCGCCGTCGAACACGCCGTGGTCACCACTGCGGAGGGCCGCGAGCGTTTCCTGAAACTATTCGAAGGAGCATCGCCGCTGCGTCTGCCCGTTCCGGGAATTCTCGTCTTGCGCGAGCTTCTTGAAGACGGAAAGTCGGACCTTGTCCGAACTATCCTGCAGAAGCTCGGGCAATACCCCATCGGCGCCGCTCCCTTGGCCGTCGAAGCGGCCCCAGAGGGATCGGATCTCGCGGCCGACCTGGTCGGCGCCGCCGCGCTCGGCCTTTCCAAGGCGAATTGCGCCGCCGTCGTGCGTGGGCTCTCGGATGCAGACGACCAAGTCCGAGCGCGCGCCACCAGTCTGCTTCTAGCACCCAGGCTGAACCTGTCGCGTGCGAAGCTTATGGCTGGCAGGCGCTCCTCGACCGTCGGCCTTGAGGTGCTTCTCACGCTGACCCGCGCCATCCTCAAGGCACCGCCTTATGTGCAATTGCGGCTGCTCTGGTACTATCAGGATACCGTGTTTGACGGACCCCGTTTGGCGGAACAGCTTATTGAGCAGTCACGAGAGGACCTGGATGACGCCGAGGCGGCGCGTACGCTCATCGGCTGTATCAGCGCCTGCACGCCGAGCTTCTTTCTTACCTTGATCAAGCGGGCCGTCGACCTCAAGGCCGATCCGAAGACCGTCGACCGAGTCCTGCAGTGCGCGGCCAAGGTGGCCTACCGAATGGACTGGCTCTTCGGACTTTTGCCTGATGATGTTGTCATTCCCGCGCTTCGCGAACTTTCGGTGACGTCGGAAGCTGAATTGTTCGATGGCGGGCCGATGGGGCTCGGACGGCTGCTGAGTGAGGAACACCTGAACACCGGCGATCACCTCGATCTCCTCGAGATGATGCGGAGCCGAGGCCTGGTACGGACCTGGCGACAAACCCTCGCCACAGACGACCCTGTCGCGTCACTGAAGCAGCTTGGAGCGGAATACTTCTCGCGTGGCGAGGCAGACGAGATCCATGAGGATTTTACAAGCGCTGCGGAGATGATTTTGCGCAGCCGCGGCGGCGTGAAGCGCCTGGCGGACACCATTGGCCACATGAACCGCGAGTGGACCCATCATGACGAGGAGGGTGCTTGGCGCCCTGACGACCCGCGAATGACTGCACTATCTTCGCTGATGGTGATCGCCGCCGCCATCGCCAATGAATGGCCGGATACCATGGCCTTGGCCCTGGAGGACGCCGGCGCATTTGCAGCGCTTCCCGAGGTCGCGGAAGGATTTCCGTCCTACCCGGCACGACGCTCGGCATTTCTCCTCATGCCCTTGGGTTGGCGACGCCGCCGGGCGGTCACCAGCTTGGATGAGCTTTGTGCCATCATTTCCGCGGCACTCGACGTGCCGCATGTCCGGGAGGCCGCTGACCGCGCTGTCGGGCAGATCCGGGAGATCAGCCAAAGGACCTTGAGCAGCGCCTATCGCGACGTTTCGGGCAGTCCGCAGCGGAGCTATGTTTTGGCGCGGGCGCTCATTCGGATCTGCGCTAACGATGGCGTCACGGCGCAATCGTTGAAGGCCGCTCAAGAAACGCTCAGCGACATCATGTTCGGTCGCCTCGGCCCCCAGTTGTTGCTGCACAACACCGTCGCATCGAGCTCGCCACCGCGCTCGACGCTCTCGGAGTTGATCTTCCATCAGGCGGTGTTCAGCGGTGTCTAGACGCTGTTATGGACTGAAATTCCTCGAAGATTCAGTTCGAGGGTCCGGCGCACGATTGCCGGCGTATTCCATCACATCAGCCCGGAACATGCCGATCTCTATTTTCCCGAGATCGGCTTCCGCCGGTCCCAACGCGTTGTCGCAGGGCAGGCCACCCGACCAATTCGACAGTGCGTCCTTCTTGATGACCTTGCTCTCTCCACCGGGATCACCATCGCCCACACACAAAATCCAGAACAGTCACGAATTATATTGATTATCTTCGAATTCGACCGAGGCCCGCGCCTGGATCCCATTCGACGCTAGCATTTGCGTCATAAATTCGATCCATGCCTATAATCTCGCCGCCGGCATTGTTCGGCTTGACCCCGATGTCTTTATGACAACTTGCCGCTACGGAAACTCCACTGGTGTCAAAAACCTGGATGACGGTGGACAGCCCACTCTTGACAATGATGCCGCCGCCGCCTGTCGTGCCTGAGGCCGACCCGCCGACCGGCGTCAGGTCGAACTTGGCACCTGTGGCGTCAGTGACGACCGATAGCTGCGCCCCCGTGTCGATCAGCCACTCCACGCTCTCCGTCTTTTTCATGCCCCACTTGTGGCCCTCCGCGGAACCAACCTGATGCGGACGACGATCGGCGGAACTCGTGCTCGGGCAGGTTAAATTGTCGGGCATACGCGCTCCGCTAGGCCAGATCGAAGCCAATAGGCTCAAAATAGATCATCCGTCCCGGTCTACGGCTCTTTGCATCTTGAAGCAGCGCGTGGATCTCGCGCGCTAAACAACGTTCACCGGCGACGTAACCAACAATCCAACCTAAGTATTCACCCCTCGTCTGATTAGCTATTTCTGCATCAAATATTTTTTTTTGCGCGACAAGATAGGACCTTTGCTCATTGATTTTGCACCTACCCGCCACCTCGCTCTCGAGCCACTCTCGAAATTCCGCATCTGTCATTTGCGTCGCCTTTTTGACTTGCCGGATGTCGGCTTCAGCCTGTGCACGCCTAGGGGAGCGTCCCGGCGCTCGAGAAGTCTCATTGCCGGGGGGCGGAGCATCTCCATGGCCGTCCGATCTTTCACGATGTCGACATAGGCGCAGAAGAGGCCATCATCGCGAAAGGACGGCATGACCGCATCGAATCTCTCACGAAGATGGCATGCCGCCTCCCGGGTCGATCCGTCGGACGGCAAGTGACCGCGCTCGATCTCGCCAAGAATGCCGACGGCCATGCCGAAGGCGTCGCAAGTGAAAGGCAAGCTTCGCGCCTGGAGTTCACCGATGAACCAGGCTGAGGCATCCGGCCCCAATTCCGCACGTGCTTCGCGACGGCATTGCTCCATCCAGAAGACGACTCCGTCGGGAATGGTTTCAAACCAGCTCGCAAGGTTGCGGGTCCAGCCACTCATCAGGTCGAGCCGGTTCGCCCGCAACAGCAGGGCAGTTCCCACAACAGCCGACAGCGGGGATCTGGCACTGTCCAGGAGCGCGCGCTCGCCGATTGCGGCGGTGCCCTTGGCCTTGAGGACCTTGGCGGCAGCCTGGGCGCTGCGGGCGCGCATTTTGTCCCAGACAGCGGCGACAATTGCGCCCTTGGGGTCGTCTTCCGCCGCCGCCGACAGGAAGCTTGCGAACCTGATGTAGGACGTGCCGATCCGGTCGATCTCGAGCTGGAACGAGCGTGTCACGGGATCGGCGGGTAGGATGGTACTGAAGGAATGTCCGCCGAAGTCGTCAATGGTCAGGAGGTAGCCGACGGGATCGTCATCCTCGCCACGCGCCACGCGGAGATGGGCCTGTATCCCGTGCAGCTTGCCGTCATGTCCGGTTTGCGCTGCCGAGACGAGCTGCAGCTTGCCGCGGTCGTATCGTTCGGCGGTCGACAAGCCTTCCAGCTGCCGGTACCCCCAGGGAACCGAAAAGGCCTCCGAGCCGAGAACCGGGTAAGCGCTTGTCTCCGTCAGCCCGTCGTCGGGCGCCCGATATTGTTCGCCGTAGCGCTTTTGAAACCAGGCGCCGGGCAGCTGAGCGGCGGTCCTCCGCTTCTTCTTCGCCGGGGGGGCCAGCATGGCTTCCGTGGCCGGCCGGCCGCGCCAACCGACACCCTCCCCCGGCACCACGCCATGGAAGACCACTTCCTCGACAAATCGATCCCCGCCCGCCGAGGCGTCAGGAGGCGGAGCTTTCGAGACCTCGGTCACGTCGATCCGCGCTCCGCCAATTTGACTGTCATCGGCGCGCACGACCTGGATGACGGCTTCATTCGCTGCCTTGATGAGAGCGTCGATCCGGCCGTTCATATAGGTCTGGAGATTGCTGATCTCGACGGTGTCGAGTGATCCTCGGCGCGAGAGTTCGATCGCGGGCTCGCCGAGAACAGGGTTCGGCCTGCCGCTCAGCCCATCGAGGAGCGCCTGCCCGAACAAGGACATCCCGCCTTGTGTCGTCGGTTGGTAGGCGCGCAAACCGAAGGCTGTGGCACGAAGCACCCGCAATTCGAGCCGCGGGTCACCCGGGCTCTCGCTCTCGTCGATCACGTTCGTGCCGTCGACTTTGCGCAACTTCTCGACATCGTTGCGGCAGGCATCGAGAAGAACGATGTGCGACGGCGCGGTAACGAGCGAGGACAGGCAATCAAACAGGTTCTGGGTTTTGATGGCCTCGTCTTTTCCGCCGGCGGGGTCGGCGTAGTCGGATGGCAGAAGCAATTGGTTCGCGCGAGAGAGCTGGATCCCGTGTCCGCTGAAGAAGAAAAGACTTCGCGCCCGCGCCGGCGCCTTGAGACCCTTCATGTCCGCATACCAGCGACGGATCGCCGTCTTGCAGGCATCGAACGTCGCCTCTCCGGCCCAGTCCACGATCTCTGGTACGCAACCGTCAAGCTCGTCGATTTCCGCAAGGCCCACGCCCTTTTTCTGAGGGGCCAGGAGAAGACGAACCCGTGCCAGCGGCCACCCGCTCAAGGCGTAGTCGCCGCGCAACCAGCCAAAGAAACGCAAGGCGGTGAGGGCGGAGACGGCGAGTTGCCCAAGACCGTAGGTTTCCGCGCCCGCTTTGGTAAGCGCCCCCTTTTCGAGGTGATCGTACCGGCTGACGCCGATGATGAGGGCGTGAACGCCGGGGCCCTGGGGGTCCAGTTCATCATCCACCCACAGGCCGCGCTCGGTTTGGTGTGGCTTAAGCGCCATTGCTACGCTGTCCGATCGGGAAAGGCTGCGCTGAGCTTCTCGGCGAACAGACGATAGAAGCTCGGCCGCTCGAGGTAGCCGCCATGCGCCGCGGCTACCGACATTCCGGACCAGAATTCTTCGTCGTCGATGCCGTCGGCAAAGATGCCCTTCGTGGTGAAGCTGATGATGTCGTTGGAATCCCAGAGATTCCACCAATGCCCGAGATTGGACGTGGCCAACGGCATCCGACGACCCGTCGCTTTGCTGTAGTCTACGGAACTGGCGAGGAACATGTTGAGTTCTTCGAAAAAGCCGACCTGGCTGGCCGTTGCGCACCAGAAATCGACCTTCGCGGAGTTGCCGGAGGCCGGCAGGAAGCTGGAGATGACATCATAGGCGATCTGTCCGCCCATGCTGTGGGTCAGAAGCACGATCGGCTCGCCGCCGCGCTCCTTCTTGTTGATGTGCGCGAGATCAATCTCCTTCAGGAGAACGGACGGGATCGCCCCGGGAGCATCGGCTTTGCCGCGCCCCTTCATGTAATAAAGGACGTCGCCGATGAAACGTGTCGCGAAGTCGTTGAGCGTCGGGCGAAGTTCGCTCGCAACCACCGTCAGGCCCGCAGCAGGAGCGCTGCCGACCCGGGAAATACTTTCCGTCACACGATCGCGCATGCCGCGAAAGAAGTCGCCGACGGCGCCCTGACCGCTCAAGCCCGACATCGCTTCGACGTCCTTCTGCACGGCGTCCGCCACGATCTTCAACTGCGCGTCGAGGTCCGGGGCCGCGGCAAGACGCTGACGGATTTCCCGATCCTGCGCGACCCGATCGGCCGCCGCCCCGATCCTTGCGCGTTCGATGGACTCCGCCTCCGTCTCGATCTTGCCGTCTTCGGGCGGAGGCCGGATCGAGAGCGCGATGAGATCCGCGAGTTCTTCGTCCGGCAATGTATCGATGCGGGTGTTCTGGGCCGGAGACGTCACCTGCCCGCTCGTCAAGCCGCCCGCGCGCGGTGCGGATGGGGCCTTGGGCAACTTGGATGCGAGGCTGTCGAGGACCTCGTTTCGGGGAGCCTCAGCAGCGCCTTGCGCGCGGAACGCGGTGCGGGGCCGCGAGATTCCGCCCCATTTGGGCGGCGGGCAGAACTGGAACCAGTCTGCGGCGCGAATTGATACGTTCTCGGGGTCGGGCGCGATCGCCGGAGCTACGATCCGACGCAGATACTCTTTCACGGGTGCGAAATGGGAGGGCGTCCGAGTATTGACCCCGTGCATATAGATGATCGGCATCACGCTCTCCCTTGCGGGCGCAGAGTACCGGCAGCCGCTTGGGCGCACAACCGTCCGGTACTTGGGGTCAGCCCTTCGGCTTCCAGTCGCCCGGCGGAATGGTGTTGATCATCCAGGGGATACCGAACTTGTCGATCAGCGAGCCGAAGCCCGGCGACCAGAAGGTCTCGCCGAAGGGCATGACCGCCTTGCCGCCTGCGGAGAGTTGCTCGAACCAGCTTTGCGCCTGCGCCTTGTCCGTGCCGTGCAGGGTGACGTCGAAGCCGTTCTTCGGCTTTTCGATGTTGGGCGCCCAGGCGGCGTCCATGTCGGCCCCCATCAGGGCCTGATCGCCGACCTCCAGCCAGCAATGCATCAGCCAGCTCTTGTACTTCTCGTCGGTGATCGGCATGCCCGCAGGCGCATCGCCATAGGGAATTGCGGCCGTGATCTTGCCGCCGAGAACCCTGGCGTAGAACTCGAAGGCCTCGCGGCATTGCCCCTGAAAGCTCAGGCTGGTCACGATCTTCATGATCGTCTCCCTTTCCAAACGAAGCGTCGATGCGGGTTGGACACGGCATCGATTGACGCTTCCCGATATCAGTTGATATCAACTCATATCGATCGGAGATGTCAACCCACCCGATGGGCGCACAAACCGAACTCACCTTCGCAACGACCCTGCTGGTGCGCGATGCCTGCCTGTGCCTTCATGCGCAGCGGGCGGCCCGTGCGCTCGCGCGACGCTTCGATCTCGCGCTGAAGCCTGTCGGCATCAGCAGCGGCCAATTCTCGCTCCTGATGTCGCTGAACCGACCCAAGCCCGCGAGCCTCGGCAGCGTCGCCGCCTTGCTGGCGATGGACAGGACGACGCTGACCGCAAACCTCAAGCCGCTCGAGCGCCGTGAACTCGTCGCGACCAGCCATGACGGAGCAGATCGGCGGGTCCGTCTCCTGTCCCTGACACCGGCCGGCAGAGCCGTTCTGGCGGATGCGCTGCCGATCTGGACGCAACTCCACGCGGCCATCGAAGCCGAGCTGTCGGACCCGATCCGACTGCGGTCCGATCTGGCGCTGCTATCCCGATGAGCGAATATCTGCTGCGACGCTGATCGGCATCGAGACCCGGTCCCAACCGCCCCGAAAGCTGGTGGCCATATCGGCCCAAGGCCGAGCCCGCCCCGCTCGAGCAGGGCGACCAAATCACGCGCTGGCAAACCGGCCACAGCTCGTCTATGCGGGGACCATGACGTCGCTGCGTCCTCCGCTTTTGAGGGTCTGCAAGGGCTTGGCCCTGCTGGCAGCGCTGATGTTCACCCTCATTCCGGCTCTGCCCGCGCAAGCGCATATGCATGCTCCCGGGGAACTCGCGGGCCTGAGCCATGCCCATGTCGGGAATCAGGGCGTCGATGGCGCGGAAAGCCATCGCCTGTCCGATCAGGTGGATGCATGCGGTTGTTGCATCGCAAGCCACCTGTCGATCGTGCCGGCATCTTCTTCGGTTCCGGTCCCGATCTGCGTGCTGCGGGGCCACGCGATCGTCACCGACATTCCCGGCCTGGAGGATGCGCTCGGCGAACGCCTGCCGGATCCCCCCAAGCACTCCGCCTGATTTCGCGGGCGCCTGACGCCCGTTCTGGAATGTCGACGCGACGTTCCATGCCCTCAGGTGGAGGCCTTCATGTACGTCCGAATCAGGTCGGTGCTTCTCGCGCTGGCGACCGCTGTCGTTTTCAGCTGCGGCGGCGCGTTTGCGCATGAAGGCCACGATCACGACGATCAACCTGCGACAATCGCTCCCATCGCACCCCGCGCGTTCTCGGTGTCCGACGAGCTCGAGCTCGTTGCGGTCGCCAGAAACGGCACCCTGACACTCCATCTCGACCGGTTCGCGACCAACGAACCTGTCGCGGGTGCCAGGATCGAGGCTGAGACCCCTGTCGGCGCCGCGATGGCCGAGGAGATCGAACCCGGGAGCTACCGGCTCGCCGCGCCCTGGTCGCTCAAGGACGGCGAATACGACGTCACGCTGACCGTCACGGTCGGCGACGAGACCGAAGTGTTTCCGGTCACCCTGGACATTCATGGCCAGGAGCCGGCACCGGCAGCGCCGGCCAAGACCTCCTGGTGGACGAGCCCGGCCTTCGCCGCCGGGCTGCGCGACAGGATCGGGACCGGGAGCGGGCTGATCGCGCTCGGCGGGTTCGCCGCCGGCCTTCTCGCCGCGACCATCCTGCGCCGCCGCAGGCCGAAGGCTTTGCCCATCGTGGCGCTTCTGGCCTTGGCGATCCCCGTCATGGATGCACGGGCTCACGAAAATCACGCGGCAGAGGGCCCCGCGGCCTCCCGCGCCGGCTCCCGGGATCAGGCGCAACGCTTGCCGGACGGCAATCTCTTCGTGCCGAAGCCGACCCAGCGCCTGCTGGCAATCCGCACCCTCGTCAGCGAAACGGGAGATCACCATACCGCCATGGAGCTGCCGGGGCGGGTGATCGCGGATCCCAATGGCAGCGGGCTCGTGCAATCCGCCCAGGGTGGCCGCCTCAGCGCGCCGCCGGAGGGTTTTCCGCGGCTCGGCGCCCGCGTGAAGAAGGGCGACGTCCTGGCTTACGCCACGCCTCCCGTGCAGCTCGTCGACAGCTCCGACATGCTGCAGAAGCAGGGTGAACTCGACCAGCAGATCACGATCGTCGAACGGCGCGTCGCCCGGTTCGATGTCCTCGCCAAAAGCAGGATCGTCAGCCAGGTTCAGGCCGAGGAAGCCCGTGCGGAGCTTCGCGGGCTCCGCGACCGCAGGGCCCAGCTCGACAGGATCCGTACCGCCCCGGAGCCCCTGGTGGCGCCGATCGACGGGATCGTGGCCGAGGTCAATGCCGTGGCGGGGCAGATCGCCGCGCCGAGCGCCGTGGTCTTCCAGATCCTGGATCCCGCGCGATTGCTGATCGAGGCGCTGAGCTTCGAGGCTCCCGCGGCGGTCGCGACGGCCACGGCCCGCACCGCCGACGGCCGGGATATGACCCTGCGTCATCTCGGCACCGGCCTGTCGAACCGCAACCAGGCCGCGCCCGTCCATTTCGCCATCGAAGGTGAAGCGCCCGGCCTGCGGATCGGCCAGTTCGTGACCGTCACGGCGGGCCGCGCCGACAGCCGTGCCGGCATTGCCGTGCCGCGTGCGAGCGTGGTTCGCGGCGGCAACGGCCAGAGCATCGTCTTCGAGAAGACCGGACCGGAAAAGTTCGAGCCGCGCGACGTGCGGGTCGAGCCGCTCGACGGGGACCGCGTGATCGTCGCCCAGGGACTCGAGGCCGGCAAGCGCATCGTCTCGAGCGGCGCCGAACTTCTCAATCAGATCAGGTGACGGGCGATGTTCACCTTCCTGGTCACCCAGTCTCTCAGAAACCGGCTGCTGGTCTGCGCCCTTTCGGCCGTCCTGATCCTGCTCGGCCTTCTGTCCGTGAAGCGCCTGCCGGTCGACGTCCTTCCCGACCTCAACCGGCCGACCGTGACGATCATGACCGAAGCCGAGGGGCTCGCCCCGCAGGAGGTCGAGCAGCTCGTCACCGTCCCGATCGAATCCCAGATGAACGGCCTGCCGGGCGTCACGCGGGTGCGATCGGTCTCCGGCGTCGGCCTTTCGATCGTCTACGTGGAGTTCGGCTGGGACACCGAGATCTATCGGAATCGCCAGCAGGTCTCCGAACGCCTGGCGATGCTGCGGCCGCAGCTGCCGCCAACCGTGACGCCGACGATGGGACCCGTCTCCTCGCTCATGGGCCAGATTCTGCTGGTCGCCCTGACGTCCGACACCCTCTCGCCCATGGAGCTGCGCGAGATCGCGGATTTCACGATCCGCCCGCGGCTCCTGTCGATCCCCGGCGTCGCCCAGGTCATCCCCATGGGCGGCGAGGTGAAGCAGTATCGCATCGCCCCGCATCCGGATGCTCTGCGGGCATTCGGCATCTCCTACCAGCAGGTCGAGGCCGCGCTGGCTCGGTTCGGGGCCAATGAAGGCGGCGGCTTCACCGACCAGCATGCCCGCGAGTACCTGATCCGAAACATCGGCCGCACGCTGAGCCTCGATGACCTGCGCAACATGGTCGTGGCCCGCACGGCCGCCGGGCCCGTCTATCTGCATCAGGTCGCGACCGTGGATTTCGGCGCCCGCACCAAGCGCGGGGACAGCGGCTACATGGGCAAGCCCGCCGTCACCATCTCGGTCGAGAAGCAGCCGGCCATCGACACGATCAAGCTGACGCAGGACGTCGAGCAGGCGCTGCGCGACATCAATTCGACCCTCCCCGCGGGCACGAAGGCGGACCAGGTCATGTTCCGCCAGGCAAACTTCATCGAGAATTCGATCAGGAATGTCGAACGCGTGCTGGCGGAGGCGGTCGTCGTGGTGGCGATCATCCTGTTCGCCTTCCTGCTCAATCTGCGCACGACGGCCATCTCCCTGACGGCCATTCCGGTCTCGGTCCTGACGACGGCCGCGATCTTCCATGCGGTCGGCCTCTCCATCAACACGATGACGCTCGGCGGCCTTGCCATCGCGATCGGCGAACTCGTCGACGACGCCGTGGTCGACGTCGAGAACATCTTCCGGCGGCTCCGCGAGAACAGCCGGAGCGCGCACCCGAAGCCGGTCTTCGACATCGTCGTGTCGGCATCGCAGGAGGTGCGGTCGGGCATCGTCTACGCCACGATGATCGTCGTCCTGGTGTTCGTGCCGCTCTTCGCCCTCTCGGGCATCGAGGGACGGCTTTTCGCCCCCCTGGGGCAGGCCTACATCATCTCGATCCTGGCGAGCCTGGTGGTCTCGATCACCCTGACCCCGGTCATGGCCTATTACCTTCTGCCGGGGATCCTCGAGAAGCACCGCGACGAGGGACGGTTCGTTGCATGGCTCAAGCGCGGAAACCGGGCGGTGCTCGAGGTCGTGCTTCGGATCCCGAAGACGGTGCTGGCCCTGGCATGCATCGGCGTCGCGCTGGCGGGTCTCGCGGCCGTGTTTCTCCCGCGCGCGTTCCTGCCTCCCTTCAACGAGGGCACGCTGACGGTCAATGCCACGTTCCAGCCCGGCATCTCGCTCGCCGAGTCGAGCCGTGTCGCGGCGATCGCCGAGAAGCTGATCGCCGAGATGCCGGATGTGGCGTCCGTCGGCCGCCGCACCGGCCGCGCCGAGCTCGACGAGCACGTCGAGGGTGTCCACGTCTCCGAGATCGAGGTCAACTTCAAGCCGGATGCCCGGTCGAAAGCGGAGTTCGTGGCGGATGTCCGCGACCGGCTCTCCGCGCTTCCGGTTTCCGTCAATATCGGCCAGCCCATCTCCCACCGCATCGATCACATGCTGTCGGGCGTGCGGGCCGAGATTGCGCTCAAGGTCTTCGGGGAGGATCTCGACACCCTTCGCTCCCTCGCGGAGGGCCTTCGGGCGAAAGTCGCCACGGTTCCCGGCGTGGTCGACCTCCAGATCGAGCGCCAGGTGCGCATTCCCCAACTCGAGATCCGGGTCGATTACGGGCGTGCCGCGCTCTACGGCGTGCAACCCGCCATGTTCGTCGACCAGCTGAGCCGTCTTTCGAACGGATCGGTCGTCTCCCGGGTCGTCGACGGCTTCCGCCGCTTCGACGTGGTCATGCGGCTGCCGGACGCCATGCGGACGACGCAGCGCCTCGGCGACCTCCTGGTCGAGACGCCGACCGGCTGGGTCCCCGCCCGCCAGATCGCGGAATTCCGGGAGACCGACGGGCCGAACCAGATCCTTCGCGAGAACGGGCGCCGGCGCATCGTCATCCAGGCCAACAGCGACGGAAAGACGGACATGGCCCGGATCGCGGCCGGCATCCGCCGGCAGATCGAGGCGACAAGGCTGCCGCCCGGCTATGCCGCGGTCCTGGAGGGCAACTTCCAGGCCCAGGAGGAGGCGAGCCGGACGATCGGAATGCTGTCGCTGCTGTCGTTCGCGATGATCTTCGCGGTCCTCTACAGCCGCTTCAAATCGGCGGCTTACGCGCTGATCATCCTCGGAAGCGTTCCGCTCGCCCTGATCGGGGCCGTGGGCGCGCTGTGGCTGGTCGGCCAGCCGCTTTCCGTCGCGTCGATGGTCGGCTTCATCACGCTGACCGGCATTGCCGCCCGGAACGGCATCCTCAAGGTCGCCCACTACATCAACCTGCACCTGCAGGAGGGAGTGCCGTTCGGCCGCGAGCTCGTGATTCGCGGTTCTCTGGAGCGCCTGACGCCGGTGCTCATGACCGCGCTTTCGGCCGGCGTGGCGCTTGTGCCCCTTCTGATCGGGGCCGATCAGCCCGGCAAGGAAATCCTGCATCCCGTCGCGGTGACGATTTTCGGCGGCCTGATCAGCGCCACGCTGCTCGACGCGATCGTCACGCCGATCCTGTTCCTGCTCTTCGGCCGCCCGCCGCTGGAGCGCATCGCCGCCGGCCGCGAGGCGGGCCTCACCCCGGCTGAAGCTTTCTGACGTTCATGAGAAGGAGACGACCATGTTCAGGCGTGAATTCGTGGCCACCGCGCTGTTGCTGTCGGCCGGACAGGCCCTGGCCCGGGAGACCGGCAACCCCCAGGCGCGCTCGGGCTCGACACCCATCGGGGCGAACGGAGGACCGGTTTCGGTGGCCGACGGCCACCCGATCGAAATGGTCGCGACGGACACGGCGCTGACCTTCTTTGTCCAGGACGAGGACGGCACGCCGCTGGACACCGGATCCACGACGGGACGAGCCATCGTCACCCAGGGCGGAAAGAACACGACGATCCAGCTCGCTCCGGCCGCGCCGAACAAGCTATCCGGGCCGCTCGCCGCTCCGCTCGGCGCCGGTGCCAAGGTCGTCTTCTCGGCAAAGATCCACGGTCACAACATGCAGGCACGGTTCGAGAAGAAATAGTCATCGGGCCGGGCCGCTTGCCGGAGCGTCGAGCCTGCGGAATGAAGAGGCGGCGAAGGGAAAAGCGGCCCGCCACGCCTCACAGACGGATGAGAGAAGACCCCTCGCCAAGCGGCAGGATATGAGCCTCGACGCCGGAAACCTTCCGGAGGGCGCTCTCGATGTCGCCGAGGCGCATCAGGTTGAAGGCGGTCGACAGCGCATCGGCCAGGGCGGCGCGCCCTGCGACCACGGTGACGCTCGCGTGAAGCTGCGGCGTGGCGCCGGTTCGCGGATCGAGGATATGGCTGAACCGCCCCTGCGGATCGAAGCGGAAGCCGTAGGGACTCGATGTGGCGACCGCCCGGTCGGCAACCTCCAGCACCTCGACGATCCGATCCGCGCGCTGCGGATCGGCGATGCCCACGCGCCAGCCGGTTCCGTCCGGCCGCGCGCCGATCGCCCGGCTTTCGCCCATGTCCACCATTGCCCGCTCGATCCCGCCGGCCTTCAGCAGGTCGACCACGCGGTCGGTGATATAGCCCTGCGCGATGCCGTTGAAGGTCAGCTCCGAGCCGGACACCGGCAGCTCGATCCGGTCCGGGGAGACGAGCAGCCTGTCGAGGCCGATCCTGTCGAGACAGTCGCGCAGCTCCTGCGCCGGAAGCCCCCCCTCTGAGGCGTCCGCCTGCGAAAAATGACGGCCATAGGCTGCCCAGAGCGGCTGCACCGTGGGGTCGAAGGCGCCGCCGGTCAGGTCCCATGCATCGCGGCTCTGGCGCAGGATCTCGACCATTTCCGGGGGCGGCGCGGCGAGGACGCGCTGCCGGTTGAGCCGCCTCAGGTCGGAATCGTCGAGGTAGAGGCTGAAGATGCGCTCCAGCCGGCGCATCTCGGCGAGGACGTCGTCACGCAGCCGGGCCGCGTGCCGCCCGTCGGGATGGTGGAGGACGAGGGACGCCTGCGCGCCCATGGTCTGTCCGCGCCATGTCAGCACGTCCGGCGCGGCCTCGGCCTGATGCGGGAGCAGAGCCATGCCCGCCGCGGCGGCGCTGATGGCGATCATCCGGCGTCGGGACGGTCCGTTCACCCTCATGTCAGTCGACCTTGCCTGGAGGCGGTGCGTCCGGCGGTGCGGAATCGGCGCCGGCCGCATCGAGAATGTAGTCGCGCGGGAGGTCGCCGAAGCGCAGGACGTGGCCGCCATGCTCCCGCGCGAAAGCCGCGGCGGCGCCTTCCGACGAGAACGGCACGGCCTCCCGCGTCCCCATGGCGCTATTGCGGCGGCTGTCGAGGACGAAATACGCCCCCTTCGCGTCGATCCAGTTCTCCGCGCCCGGCTTCTCCCAGCTCGGGGCCTTCGCCATGTCGGAGACGTAGATGGCCCGGATGTCCTTCGGCTCGTCCGGCAGCATGGTGAAGGCGATGGCGTCGCGGGCCGTGGAGAACCAGATCGGCTCGATATAGCGCGCGAGGATGACCTGCCCCTTGGGCCCGCCATGCTCGGCGACGTTCATCCCGCAATAGCGCCCCATGGCCTCCCGCGTCAGGGCGAAGGGCGGAGGCGGAGCCTCCGCCTCCTCCTTGCATCCGCCCATCAGGAGAAGGGCGAGCGCGGCGAAAGCGAGCCCCGGCCTCACAGCGGCCTCCTGGAGAAGGCGAGCGCCGCGAGCGACATCGGCGCCAGCACCCAGGCGACCAGCGCGCCGACGAGGGCGGCCGGCGCGAGAGCGGGGCTGCGGATCATCCCCGCCATGCCCGAGGCGGAGGCGATGTCGGCGGAGCCGGAGAGGTTGAGGAGGCGATAGGCGTCGGTCGGGTTGAGCAGGAGCAGCGCGTCGAGCACGCCGCCCGACACGAGGCGGCCCTGGTCGGCGACGAGCACGCCGAGGAGCGCCATGTCGTAGATGACCACGAAGAGAAGCCAGATCGCGACCGCGAGGCCGCCCGCCGTGCCGCGGTCGCGCACCAGCGCGCTGATCAGGTAGCCGATCGCGACGAAGACCGCCCCGAGCAGCGTGGAGGACGCGATCATGACGGCGAAGGCGGACCATCCGCCGCCGCCCGCCTTCCCCGTGGCCGCGAGCGCCGCCGCGGCGAGGCCGTAGCCGGCGAAGGTCGCGAAGGCCAGGATGGCGAGATGGCCGAGGAACTTGCCGACCAGCACCTGCCGACGCCGCACCGGATAGCTGAGCAGCAGCGTCATGGTGCCCCGCTCGATCTCGCCGACGATCGCGTCATGCGAGATCAGGAGGGCGATCAGCGGCACGATGAAGATCGTCAGGCTCGCGAGGCTGATCACCACGACGTCGAGCGCGCCCGCTCCCACATTCCCCGTCGGCGCGCTGCCGAGAAAGGAAAGCGTGAGGGCGAGCGTCGCGAGAAGCGCGGTCGCAGCGATCACCCAGCGATTGCGCAGGCCCTCGCGAATCTCCTTTTCCGCCAGCAGAAGAATCGTCGTCATCGGGGCGCCCTCTGCGCCAGGAAATGAGCGTACAGCTCGTCGAGGCCGGGCGGCATCATATCGAGATCCTCAAACGGCGCATCCGCCCCCGCCGCCCGCCGCAGGAAGGCGGCCTTGTCCTCGGGCGAGGCGTCGATCTCGACGATATGCCCGTTGATCTGGCGCAGGCCCGGCGGCTCGCCCATCCAGGCGCGCAGGCGCGGGGCGCCGCCATCGGCGGTCCTGAGGCGGATCCGCGTCGGCAGCCGCGCCATGCGCCGCAATTCGTCGAGCGAGCCGTCCGCGATCTTCCGTCCCCCGTCCAGGATGACGACGCGGGTGGCGTTGCCCTCCAATTCGTTCAGCGCATGCGAGGAGAGCAGGATGGTCGTGCCCCCCGCCTGCATCTCGCGCAGGAGGGCGTAGAATTGCTGGCGCAGTTCCGGGTCGAGCCCGGTCGTCGGCTCGTCCAGCAGCATGACCCGCGGCTCGCCGATCATCGCCTGGGCGAGGCCGAGCCGCTGGCGCATGCCCTTGGAATAGGTGCCGACCCGCCGCCCGGCGGCATGGGCGAGGCCGAGCCGCTCCAGCAGCGCATCCTCGCCGCCCCTGCGGCCGCCCTTCAGCCGGACATAGAAGCGCAAGGTCTCCCGGCCGGTGAGGGCGGGGTGGAAGGACACCGTTTCCGGCAGATAGCCGAGATGCTTGCGGACGGACACGTCGCCATCGGCGGGGTCCTGGCCGAGCATGGCGACGCGCCCGGCGCTCGGCCGCGCGAGGCCCAGCATGAGCTTGATGAGCGTGGTCTTGCCCGCGCCGTTATGGCCGACCAGGGCCACGACCTCCCCCGCCTGCGCGCAGAAGGAGACGCCGTCGACCGCCTTGACCGGCCCGTAATGCCGCTCGACCTCGTCGAGGACGATAGGGAAGATCATGGCCGCCCCGCTCCGGACGCCCCGCTCGCAGCGGGCGGCGCCATCAGCGGGCGGCTGTCCACGACGCCGCCGGGAAAGACCGCCGGGAAACGCGCCTGCGCCCAGCGGATCACCTGCACCGCCGGGCTGTTGACCAGCACCTTGGCGGCCGGCGTCTGCCATAGCACCCGGTCGACGATGTCATTCGGCCGGTAGGGGTTGTCGGCGATGCCGTCGCCGTCGAGGTCGAAGGCCGGATTGTCGCTCCAGTAATTGCCGCGCCCGCCGCTCGACCAGTCGAGCGAGCGCGTGCCGACATATTTCACCTGGTTGCGGTTGCCGATGAAGGCATTGCCCGTCATCGCATTGCCCTCCGAGCCGGCCGTGAAATGCACGCCGATCTCGCACCCTTCGAAACGGTTGTCCTCGAAGCGGTTCTTGTTGGCATTGTAGATGAAGACGCATTTCTCGGGGCCGATCCGCGTCCCCGTGCCGCGTACGGGCTCCGTGCGCGCCTCGACGGGGAGGTGGGGATCGAAGCGCCGCCCGTTATTGAGCCAGCGCGCCATGGGCTGCGGGCCGCCGCGCACGACGTTGCCGCGGATGAGCGAGCCGTTCGCGGCGTTGAACAGGAGGCCGTTGTCCCGGTCGTGATCCGAGAGGTTGCCCGTGACGACGAGCCGGTTGGACGACATGATCGCATAGCCGACCGTATTGCCGATCGAGACGTTGTCGGCGATCACGCTGTCGTTGGCATACATGTAGTGGATGGCGAAGCGCAGGTTGCGGAAGACGTTGCCGCGGAACTCGTTCTTCCGGCTGGCCGTGACGAAGATGCCGTCGCGGCCGAAGCCGATCACGTTGCCGACGACCTTCGCGCCCGGCGCGTTCCAGACCGTCACGCCGTTCCCGGTGTCGCTGGTGCGCCCCTCGCGCAGCCCCTCGATGCGGTTGCCTCGCGCGAGCGCGTCGCGCGAACCGTGCAGGTAGATGCCGGACAGGTTGCCGGAGAGCGTGTTGTCCTCGATGACGGCGTTCGTCGCGGCCTCGGTCGCGAAGACGCCGGCATCCTGGGTCTCGAACTCCATGCCCGATCCCTCGATGCGAAGGCCCCGCACGGCGACGTCGGGCGCGGCGATGGTCACCACGCTGCCACGGCCGCCGCCGTTCAGCACGGCGCCGTCCTCGCCGAGGAGCGTCAGCGGCTTCCCGATCGTGACCGGCCCCCGATGCTCGCCCCGGGCGAGGCGCAGCACGTCGCCGGGGGCGGCGGCGTCCACCGCCGATTGCAGCGGTTCCGCGCCGGCCGGAACGGCGATCTCCGCCGCCCCGGCCGTGCCGGGAGAAAGGGCGGCGAGGCACGAAGCCACCGCCCATATCGTCGCCCGGCGCGCCACCCGTCAGGCGCTCCGCGGTTCCACGAACATGCGGCCCTTCATCTCCATGTGCATGGCGTGGCAGAACCACGAGCAATAATACCAGTAGAGGCCGGGCTTGCTCGCCGTGAAGGTCACGGAGGCCGTCGCCTGCGGCCCGATCTCCATGTTGACGCCGTAATTGATGATGGCGAAGCCGTGGGTGAGGTCTTCCACTTCGTCGATATTGGTGACGTAGACGGTCACCTCGTCGCCCTGCTTGACCGTGAAGTGGTCGAGCCCGAAGGCCGGGGCGGACGACGTCATGTAGACGCGCACCTTGTTGCCGTCGCGCCTGACCTCGCTGTCGACCAGGAGGTCGATCCCGTCCGCCTTAGCCTGCTTGACGGCATCCTCGAAGAAGACGTCCGCCCGGTTCCAGATGCTGATCGGATTGATCTTGGAGCGGTGGACGATCGTGGCGTCGTGCGGCTCGGCGAAGCTCGGGCCGTCATGGACGAGCACCATCTTGTCGCCCGAGATGTCGATCAACTGGTCGTTCTCGGGCTTCAGCGGGCCGACGTTCAGGTAGCGGTCCTTCGAGAACTTGTTGAGCGAGATGAGCCACTTGCCGTCCGCTTCCTTGGTCTGGCCCATGGACGAATGGTTGTGGCCGGGCTGGTAGTGGACGTCGAGCTTCTGGCGGATCGGATTGACGGCCTGCCCCTTGAAGGAGCGCTTGGCGTCCTCGATGTTCCACTTGCAGACCTGGCTGTCGATGAAGAGCGTCGTATAGGCGTTGCCCTTCCCGTCGAAGGCGGTGTGCAGCGGCCCAAGGCCCAGTTCCGGCTGGGCGACCACGGTGTCGCGGGGCTTGATCTTGTCGTTGAACAGGTCGTCGAACTTGCGCACGTCGAAGACCGTGACAGTGGGCGACAGCTTGCCGTTGACGACGACATGGACCCCGTCGGGGGCGGTATTGATGCCGTGCGGGCTGTTGGGGATCGGAACATAGCGCGTATAGGGCGCGCCATGCCGCCCGTCGACGACCGGCACGCCGTTCATGGTCTTGTAGTCGCCCTTCTTGACCGCCTCCTCGATGCGCTTGAGGTTGAAGATGACGACCCAGTCCTGGTCCTTCGCCATCATCTCGGCGAGCGTGACGCCCTCCTCCGAGTTGTAGCAGGTCGAGAAGGCGTATTTGCCCTGGTAGTCGGCATCGACATTGTCGAGATTGCCGTCGACGAAGACCTGCCAGGCGACCTTCATCGTGTCGCCGTCCACCGCGGTGAAGACCGCGCGATAGGCCGACTTGTCTCCCATATTCGTGCCGTCATTGGGGATCGGCGCCCGGTCCTCGCCGTTGCAGAAGACGTATCCGGTCCTCGGATATTTCTGCACGCGCAGGCCGTGGACGGTATGCTGGTTCGGCAACTGGATGATCTTGTCGCATTTCATCACGTCGAGCCGGACGCGGCAGACGCGCGTATTCGCCTTGTCGTTGGCGAAGAGATAGCGGCCGTCATAGCTGCCCTCGGTGAAGGAGGGATGGGGATGGTGCAGGTCGCCGTTGTGATAGACGCCGCCCAGGTCCTTCAGCAGTTCCCGCGTCTCGGGGAGGAGCCCTTCGGTCAGGATCTTGCGGCTTTCGTTCGTCTGCCCCCAGCCCGTCGCCGAGCAGCGGTTGAAGACGGGCACGCGCATCAATTCGCGCATCGAGGGCAGGCCCACGATGCGAAGCTCGCCGGATTGTCCGCTCGAGAAGAAGACATAATACTCGTCGAGTTCCCCGGGCTTGACCTCGTGGCTGCGCCCGCCCGCACCCTGCGCCGCGGCGGGCGAGGTCATGGCTCCGCCGAGCGCCACGCCGGCCCCGACCTCGGTCGCCCCGACCGCGGCGAGCATCGCCGTCGTGCCGAGCATCCGCCGCCGGCTCGTTGTCGCCTTCGCGTCCTGGTCGTCTCGTGACATGCTGCTCTCCTTGTGGCGGGCCTGTCAGGCCGCTGGGCCGGGGATCGGATCGGGAGGCGCCGGCGGCGCCCCGTTATGGGTGACGACGGGCGGGCGCGCCGGCCCCGCCGGCCCCTTGGCCGGCTTCGCGGGGGTGCGGGTCGAGGGCGAGGACAGCGCCTGGAACTTCTCCCGTTTCAGCCGCACCTGGATCATGTGCGGGCAGCGGTGATCGTCGTGATAGAGTTCCTGGCAATGCATGCAGTAGATGCATTCGTTGACGTTGATCTGGCCTTCCGGGTGGATCGCCTCGACAGGGCATTCCTTGGCGCAGCGCTGGCAGGGCGAGCCGCATTCGGGATAGCGCTTGAGCCACTCGAACATGCGGATCCGGCCCGGAATGGCGAGCGCCGCGCCGAGCGGGCACAGGTAGCGGCAATAGAAGCGCTCGATGAAGAGCCCCGCTCCGAGCAGAGCCAGCGCGAACAGCACGAAGGGCCATTCGCGGACGAATTTCAGGATGATGGCGGTCTTGAAGGGCTCGATCTCGGCATAGGTCTCGGCCAGGGCCACCGAATAGAAGGACAGCCCGAACAGGCCGAGGAAGATCATGTATTTGAGGGGCCACAGCCGCTCGTGCAGGCCGAAGGGCAGCTTCACCTGCGGGACCTTGAGCCATTGCGCGAGGTTGTTGGTCAGTTCCTGGAGAGCCCCGAACGGGCAGAGCCAGCCGCAGAAGGGGCCGCGGCCCCAGAACAGGAGTCCCGCCGCCACCGCCGCCCACAGGATGAAGATCAGCGGCGCCGACAGGAAGAATTCCCAATGGAAGCCCGTGATCAGGGAATTGGTGAAGGTCAGGACATTGACCACGGACAGCTGGGCGTTGGCGTACCAGCCGAGCCAGACCAGCGTGAACAGCAGGTAGCCGCGCCGCACCCAGGCGAAGAGGCGCGGCCTTCGCACGAGCCAGTTCTGGAAGAAGAAGATGCCCGTCAGGACCAGCATGCCCGCGGCCGTGATGCCGATCTGGACCGCGTTCATTCTCCAGATCTTCACCCAGAGCGGCTCTTCGCCGGAGGGGCCGGCGGACAAGGGCTCCCCGGTCGGCTGCGGATTCGCCGCCTGCTTCCGCGTTTCGGCGGCCGGAGGCGGGGCGGGAAGCGCCTTCAGGTAGCGGCCCGGCAGGGTGTAGCCGAGATTGAAGGAGAGGCTCGCCTTGTCGCGCGCGCCGTAGCTGCGCTGGACGAGGAGTTGCAGGTCCCAGGGCTCCGACAGGTTCAGCGAGAACTCGTCGGGCACGGTGAACAGCGCGATCTCGCGCAGGTGCGGCGCGCCCTCGGCCGCGAGATCGCCGAGCCGCATATGGTTGCGGTCGCGGAAGCGGACGCCCTGGCCGTCCTGAAGAAGCTCGATCCGGTCGAAGATGCCGCCGCGCACATAGCCGGAGCCCTTGAAGGAATAGGCCCCCTCCCCCGCGACCACGATCGCCTGCTGGCCGGGCTTCAGCCTCTCCCGCAGCCGCCGGTAGCCCTCGTCCCCGAGCAGGCTGCGGCCGATGGTCGGCACGCTCACGGGGGCGACGTAGAGATCGATGAAGGACGCGTCCGGATCCTCCGATTCCGGCTGCGCCGCGGCCTCCTTGTGCCCGGCCTCGGCGAAGGCCCGGCTGACCTCGCCGACGCTCAGCCGCAGGCTGCGCACCGAGCCGTCCCCGACCAGCGAGGCCCAGTCGCGCCGCTCCGACGAGTCCATGTCGACGGTGCGAAGCGCGGCGGCCGGCGCGGCCCCCGCCGCGGCGACGCCCCCGAGCCGCCCGCTGCGGATCAGGCGGACGGCCGAGCGCACCACGCTGTCGCCCATCACCAGCACGGTGACGGTCGCGCCGCTGACGATGTCCACCTGCGGGGGCTGCTCGGCTCCGGCCGCGACCCGGCCGAGATCCTTTCCGATCAGCGTGTTCAGCGCGGCGACGACCTTGGCCTCGGGAATGCCGACGAGAACGATCGGCTCCTTGTGCTCGACGAGCTTGAAGCCGCGGACGACGCCTTTCGGATCGATGCCGACGAGGATGCGGATCGGCTTTCCGGAATAGCCGACGGCATTGGTGTAGTCGGTATTGAGATAGGCGTATCCGATCGTCCGCCCGCCCGCGAGCACCGGCGCGAGGGCGGGATTGCCGGCGATCTCGCCGAAAGCCTCGCCTCCCGGAATCAGATCCGCGGGCGCTACGCGCGGGAGGAACGCGGCCAAGCCCTCGGCGGCATATCCCTGGACGGCCGAGAGGGCGAGGAGCGTCAGGGCGAACACGGCGCGCGGGAGGGTTCGCCGCAGCAGGGCGATGACGCGCAGCAGGATCCTCCCGGCCATCCCGTCCGAACCGCGCGCGCGCATCTTCGCCTTCCCCCGCCCTCCCGAGAGCGAACCGCCTTCAGGTCTGGGCGGTTTTCCGCGGGCCTTCTTTGCTCGATCGCAAACACGTCTTCCGGGAGCGCTTCTAAATTCGCGGCGTTTCGGCCCAGGGAAACGATCCGATGCCCCACCTGACATCCGATCCCTCGATATCGATCCCATCGCGGAGCGAGCTTTTCTCCATCGCCATGGCGATGGAGGCGGACTCGGCCGCGCGGTATCTCGAGATCGCCGATCGGATGCGCGAGGCCGGCAAGGAGGACCTGGCCCAGGTCTTCGAGACGCTGGCTCGGACCAAGCTCGCTCACAGGGACGAGATCGCCGCCCGGGCGCGGGAAGCCGGCGGCGCATTCCCCGAGATGCTTTCCGGGACCGCGCCGGGCGGCGTGTTCAGCGACGAGGGCCTCGCCCATGCCGCGGCCGAGCTGGTGGATGCCTATCGCGCCTATGCGGTGGCCGTCCGCAACGAGGAGCGCGCCTTCGCCTTCTGGTCCTACATGGCCGCCCGGGGCATATCCCCGGAAATCCGGCGGGCCGCGGAACAGATGGCGCGCGCGAAGCTCGGCCAGGCGAAAGCCTTCCGGCGCGAGAGGCGCAAAGCCTTCCTCGCCGCCGGAGGAGCGGGACGTGCCCGAGGGGAGCCCCAGGACCTGTCCATGCTGGAGAACGAGGTTTCCAGGAGGCTCGAGGCGCTCGCGGCGCTCCCCGGGAGCCGGACGGAATACCGCGACCTCGCAGCCGAGGCGCAGATGCTGTCCCGCGACCTCGCATCGGCCTCGCTCGGGGTTCCTCTCCCGCCCGGAGCGCCGTCGCCGGAGAATCTGGAAGCCTTGTGCGAATGGCTCGCCGACCGCTATGTCGAGGCTGGCGACCGTTCCCGCTCGCAGGAGACCCAGACCCGGGCACAGTCTTTCGCCGCCGCGGCGATCAAACGCCTCGCGCGCCTGCGGAAGCTCGCATGACTCGCCGCCCCCTCTCGTATGATGGTCCCCGAAGAAGGCAGAGGACGCCGCGCCTTTTGCGTGCCGAGCAACGCGGCCTTTATCGACCAAGGACAGCTATCGCAGCGGCGGCGGCGGCAGAGGACGTGGACCATTCCCGGACGCCGACTGTCCGATCAAGTTCAAGCTACCGCACGACAATGAAGCTGAAGGCGCCGGCTTTCCTGGTGGCTACCGGGCGGCCTGCGTCGCATCGGCCACCCTCGTCTTCGGCTCGCCCGCCCAGCAGAGGCCGAGAGCGCATCCCGTCACCTGGATCTTCTGGGTCGCAGCGAAGGGCTGGTCGTCCGGCAGCGTGATGCGCACGAGGCGGGAGCGGTCGCGCGGGCGGAACATGTTCTGGAACTCGGCGGGAAGGGCATCGGCCACGGCGAGGACGCCGTCGACGCGGCCATGCGCGCTCAGCCCCCCTCCCGAGACGTTCACGGTCATGCCTTCGTGCAGCCTGAAGAGGTACTGGTCCGGCAGATAGGCGAGGAGATAGGCTTTGCCGCCGTTGACCTGCATGAGCTGGTCGCCCGGACCCACCATCTGGCCGACGAGGGGGACCTTGGCGCCGATGACGCCGGGACCGGGCGCGCGGACGTAGCCGTTGTCGTAGATGCGCGTGAGCTGGCTCACCGCCGCCTGGGAGGTGCGGCGGGCCTCCGTCACGACGGCAAGCTCGGCCGTCGCAGTCTGCTTCTGGAGGCGAAGATCGGCCAGCTTGTCGGCGGCGTCGAAATTGCCCCGCAAAGCCGCGCTCTTGGTCGGGGAGGAGATGAGGCCGCGGCTGTCCACGGCGTCGAATTGCTCCACCATGCGCCGATTCTCGCGCTCCGACCTCTCGGCGAGGGGCAGGAGATTGTCGATCGAGGCGATGCGTCCTTCGATCTGCTTGACCCGGATGGCGAGCTCGCCGTCGCGATAGGAAAGGTCGGCCAATTGCTTGACCGTGTCGAACGATTCGAGCCGCATCAGCGGAGCGCCCGCCTCGACGCGCTGTCCCTCCTGCACGAAGACCTCGGTGACCTTCGCGCGATAGGCCGCGTCCACGGCCAGGCGCTCGCGCAGGACCGTCCCGTCGAGCGAGAGCACGACCATGTTGCCGGCGAGATAGTAGACGAGCGAGCCCACGAGGCAGGAGACGAGTCCCAGATAGACGAGCCTCCCCCAGCGGACCGAGCCGGCGCGCTGCTGCGCCCCGAGATTGTCGATGCGTGGATGTTTGCGCAGGTATTTCATGGCACTACCACGGTCGCTCCAGGCGGACCTTGATCGGGGTGTAGTTGTCGCGATGCGAGCCGGAGAAGCAAAGCTCCTCGACATAGGCCCAGAGCCGCACGGGCCGCATCACATAGGTCATGAACAGCGAATAGCCCGGGAGATAGGGCAGGTTGCGCCAGAAGACCGGACGCCTCGTCGTCCAGGCGGAGATCGCGAGCAGGACGACATCGATCCCGAGGAGCCCGATCTGCATCGCAATCAGGATCGCCGGGGTGAAGGACCCGAAGCTCACGGCGAGCCAGATCAGATAGACCGGAAAAACGACCGCGCCGACGACGCTGAACAGGAGGAAATCCCATTGGTGGAACGCCTCGGCGAAGCGGAAATCCGGGCGGAACGGGCTCATCAGGCCGGCATGCTTGCGGTAGCGGATCCAGATCGCGTCGCGCTCCCAGCGCAGCCGCTGGCGGATATATTGGAAAGCCGTCGTCGGAACGTCCGTGTAGCAGAGCGATTCCGGCGCGAAGGCGCATGTCCAGCCCGCCTTGCGCAGACGCAGCGTGACATCCAGATCCTCGCCCCCGCCGACATCGAAGCCGTTGACGGAGCGTAGCGCCTCGCGCCGAAACGCTCCGAACGCACCCGACGCGCACACGACCTGATCGGCCGCATTGGCGATGCGCTTGCCGACGGAAATCGACTGCAGGTACTCGATCTCCTGGAACTGCGCGATCAGGCTCACGGGAGCGTTGCGCGGCGCAATGTCGCCGCAGGTGACGCCGACGCGCGGATCGATGAAGGGCTGCACCAGAAATTCGATCGCATAGCGATCGAACGAGCAGTCGCAATCGACGTTGATGACGATGTCGCCCTTCGCGGCGTGCCACGCGAGATTGATTCCGCTCGATTTGCCCCCCCGCAAATCCGTCGTCAGCACTTGGTCGATCCAACCCTCGCGGACCAGCCGGGCAGCGACCTTGGCCATGCCGTCGGTGGAGCCGTCGCTCACCACGACGATCTCGAAGATCGGGACGGATTGTTCCCGCAGCGACCGGACGCAGGCTTCGAGCGCGCCTTCCTCGTTATGGCCGATCAGGATGATCGACACCCTGAGGTCGCGGATGCTCTCCGAGGTGTCGGGCACGGGCTCGACGCTTGCCGTGCGGTGCGTGACCGCCACCGCCAGGAACGGCAGGAGATAGCGCGGCGCCTCGAAGATGACCGTGTACCAGAAGACCGCCAGCAAGCTGGCGGCCGACTGGTTCAGCAGGAACGCGAAGCCGAGTTCAACGTCGTTCACGACCAACTCGCGCAGATTGCGTCGCCAAGTTCACCTTCGGATTGATCGACGTCGCCAGAACGGTGGTGCTGTGGGCGAGCACCTGGTCGAGGAGACGCGCAAACTCCTCGTCATAGTCGTAGATGACGAAATAGTCGCTCGACTGACCGGCGCGATACTCGCCTCGTTCAGCGAGAAAGTTGGTCATGTTCTCGATGAACAGCCGCCGCAGCCTGTCGAAAGTCGTCTCTCCATACCGGCTGACGACGTCCTGCTTGCCGAAATAGGTGATCTCCGCGATCGCGATGGGATGCGTCTCCGCTTCGGCCGCCCTTCGGCCGCGCGGCAGGTCCGACGCGGCCGCCGGACGTGTCATTTCGGCGACCGCCGCATCGGTCAGTTCGTAGCCATGGACGTCCACCAGCTTCGCCTCGTCGCCGCCGCAGGTCGCGGAGCAATCCATGCAGACGAACCCGACCTCCGGTTCCGAGGTCGTCTTGCCGCACGATCCGCACAACATGACGCGGCCGGGCTTGTCGTAGTCCTTGCCGTAATTGCGCAGTTGCTGACGGCATTTCGGGCAAATCAACGCCGAGCCGTTGCGGAACACCGATTCCGGCAGCAACGAGGCGCAGTGATAGTGGTGGATCAGTTCCTCCTGGGTCAGATCGGAGGAAGTGCAGGACGGGCACACCTCCCGGACCGACAAGCGACGAGATGCGCATTTGCGGCATTCGTGCAGCCGATCGAAGAAAATCTTCTTCATATAGCCTCGGCGCACGAGCTTCTCGGCGGCCGGCACCGTCTCCTCGGCGGACCAGAAGCCCGGATAGCAGACCGTATCGCTGACCTGCGGATACCGCATCGCCTTCAAGGGCCGCCCGCAGACATATGCGTGGGCCATGAGCTGAATTTCCGGCTCGACCGAATGCGTGAAAGGCTCCTGGAGCTCGCTGCGGCGCCGACGGAATGCCAGGATGCATTTTGCCGTTTCAGCCCATGTTTCCGGCTTGTCGATATCAAAATGGACATCGGCGAAGGGGCCGGCCCGTCCGCTCAAATCGATGATCGGCCTCTGCAGCCGGCCAGCGAGGTCGCGAAGGTTGTGCTTGGAAGCCTGGCGCCGCTCGTCGGCGAAAAGAATGACCTCTGCCTCCCCGTCCCCGGCCGAATCGAAGACCTGATCCAGTTGGGCCGCGTACGGGTAGATCCGGCGGGGAAACCAAACGGCAGCGGGACGCTCGGCCAAACCCAGCTCCGCCCATTGTCGGAGGCAATCGTCCGGGACCTGTGAACTCCAAGCTCTCTGAACGGTAAGCTGGAGTTCCCGGATGGACCCGGACGCTTCTGCCATCATTCGGCCCAATCACTCGGTCCGCGCTGAAATCCTCGGGGCAAAAGGCCGACCGAGGGGGCGCGGAGGACTCCGTCAAACTGACTGAAGATGGTTTAGCCTCCTTTAAATTCCGCGCCCCCCACCGCCTGTGTGGGCAGGTCGCCCACGTTCCCCGGAGGCGGCCGGGGGACCAATGGCAGCATGACCGCCGCCGCTCGCGGCCTCCACCTTTTGGGCAGGCCAGGCACGTTCTCGTGGACTTCGAGATCCCGCGCCGCGGGCGCGCCCCTCCCCCCTCGATCCTTGATCAGCCGAACCGCCTCGATCTTGAACTTACGTCCAAATCGCCTTCGCTGCATACGCCACCTCCGGCTTCGCCTCGTAGAGAGCCGTCCGGGCGAGTTCGTCGCCACATCGGCTGATCCCACCAGGTTCGAGGGGTTGTCGCCGCATTGCTGCACAGGATGCAGCTATCATCTGCATTCGGCTGGGATTGCGAACGATCTCGCCTGCGCCGATGTCCTCCCGCGAAGGAGATGCAAATGGCCACAACTATTCGTCTCGAGCGAACCGGCGGTCCTGACGTTCTCGTTGCCGCCACGGTGCATGACGCCGAGCCAGGGCCTGGTGAGGCATGGGTCCAACACGAGGCGATCGGGGTGAATTTCCTCGACGTCACCCAGCGCACCGGTGCCGTTCCCATCCCGCTTCCAAGTGGGCTTGGCCTTGAAGCCGCCGGCAAGGTCGTCGCAGTCGGGCCGGGCGTGACTAATGTGGTCCCGGGAGATCGGGTTGCCTACATCCTCGGCCCGATCGGGAGCTATGCCAGCGCCCGCGCCTATCCGGCGGACCGTCTGATCCGGGTACCGGATGCAGTCAGTCTCGACGATGCCGCAACCGTGCTCTTCAAGGGGACGACCGCCCACTACCTGCTGCACAGCACGTATCCGGTTGGTCGAGGCACTGTCGTCCTCCTGTATGGAGCTGCCGGCGCCCTCGGTCAGCTCATGGTCCCTTGGGCCAAGCACCTCGGAGCATTCGTGATCGGCGTCGTCTCGAAGGCGGCAAGCGTCACGCTGGCGGAAGCGGCCGGGTGCGATGCCGTGATCGTCTGGGGTTCCGGCGATCTCGCGGCGCAGGTCGCCACGATGTCAGAGGGCCGCAAGGCGGACGTCGTCTTCGACGGGATCGGCAAGGCGACGTTCATGGCCTCGCTGGACAGCCTGAGACCTCGGGGAACGATGGTGTCGATCGGCGCGTCGTCAGGCGCTCCCGATCCGATCGCGGTTGGCACGCTCAATGCCAAGGGCTCCCTCTATCTGACCCGGCCCGGCCTTGCCGCCCACGCGACGGAGCTCGGCGAGTATCACCAGCGGGCCGCGGCCGTCTTCGGCGCCGTCACCGCCGGTGTCCTGAAGCCGAAAGCCTGGAACACCTTCGCGCTCGCGGATGCCTCTCAGGCCCATGCTGCCCTGGAAGGTGGAAAATCCGCCGGGGCGATCCTCCTCAAACCCTGATGGGCACGTTCATCGAGGTCGTCCTCCAGGCCGGGCGCAGCGCCGTCGAACTGGCGTTGTTTACGCTGCTCCCGATCATGGTGGTGATGATGATCCTTCTTCGGTTCTTGGAGGCCAATGGCATCCTCGGACGGATCGTAGCCGTTCTGACGCCCCTGGCCAGGCCGTTCGGCCTTACCGGCATGGCGGTCCTGGCGATGCTTCAGATCACATTCGTGAGCTTTGTCGCACCGCTACCGACCCTGGCGCTCATGGAGAGGGAGGGCACCTCCGAGCGGCATCTCGCGGCCGCCCTCGCGGCCGTGCTGGCCATGGCGCCCGCAAACGCCACCTTCCCGCTGGCCGCCTTCGGCCTGCAAGCCGGCCCTGTGCTGGTGATTTCGGCACTGGGGGGCATCCTGGCCGCCACAACCACCTTCTGGTTCTTCGGCCGGCGGCTTTCGCGCGAAACCCGTCCAATCCCGGTGGCCCCGCGTCAGGACAAGGCAAAGCCGTCGCTGCTGAAGACGATCAATACGGGGGGTGGCGAAGCCGTTCAGATCGTCCTCAACATCATCCCGATGCTGCTGCTGTCTCTCGCGGTGGTGATTGGTCTGGAGAGAGCCGGTGCGGTCGCCTGGCTTGCGCTCGCCATCGGTCCCATGCTTTCGGCGATCGGGATCGATGCTTCGGTCATTCTGCCGGCGCTGACGAAGTTCCTCGCCGGAAGCACCGCCTATCTCGGCGTGGTGACCGAGATGGTGAAGCAGGGTCGTTTCAGCGTCGGTCTTCTGAACGAGAGCGCCGGCTTCCTCCTGCACCCCCTGGACCTACCCGGCGTGGCGATCCTCATCTCCGCAGGTCCTCGCGTGGCCTACGGCCTTCTCCCGGCCATTGCCGGAGGCGCGCTCGGAATTGCTTTCCGGGCCTTGGCGACCAACCTGATGTGAGCGTTCAGGCGTCGGCCGCCTGGCTCCAAGGCGACCCGTCGCGAAACAGGGTCTCGATCCAATCCATCAGCGCGCGCGTCCGGGCCGGGGTGAACCGCCCTGAAGGCCGCACGAGGTAGACACCTCCGTCGCCATCGAAACTCCACTCCGGCAGGACGGGGACGAGGCGGCCTTCGGCGAAATCGTCGATCATCAGCCATTCTCCCGCGCCGAGAATGCCGATTCCAGCACGTGCCGCCTCCAGCAGAGCCGCGCTGTCGTTCGACTTGAGCGATCCTCGGGCGACGACGGATTCGGAGCGCGTGCCGTCCGAAAGGCGCCAGGTCGGATAGGTCGCCAGCGTCGTGAACTCGAGGCAGTTGTGTTCGGCGAGATCCCTGGGGGTCGCGGGCATCCCGCAGCGTTTCAGATAGTCCGGCGACGCAGCCAGGATGCGGCGGAGGCGACCCAGCCGCTTGGCAACCAGCCGGCTGTCCCCCAGAATTCCGACTCGGATCGCGATGTCGAAACCTTCCGCGACGATGTCGACATAACTCTCGCTGTAGATCGCCTCGATCTCGAGCGCCGGATATCTCTGCATGAACTCGGGCAGGTGCGGCGCGATCCACCGACGGCCCAATGACGCGGGAAGGGCAAGCCGGAGCTTGCCCTGCAGCCGACCGGCGCTGGCCGAAGCGTCCTGTTCCGCCTCGCGGATCATGTGCGCGGCGGATTCGAGTTCTTCCGCCAAACGCGCTCCGGCATCAGTGAGGCGCACTTGGCGAGTCGTTCGCTCGACCAACCGAATGCCGAGTCGCCGCTCCAGTGCGGCAATACGCTTCGATACGATCGTCGGGTGACGCTGGAGGACACGTCCCGCACCTACGAACGAGTGCTCGCGCGCGATTGCAGACAGTGCCGCCAACTCATCGAGCTGCTGACTGCTGAAAACTTGCACGAATCCTGTCCCTTAAACGCAATGTCATTGCCCCGTCGGCAATCGTATCCGTCGCAGCTGAGTAGGTGGTAGTGACGATTTAAGGAATTTGGGCTCCCTTTGGCAGGCAAATCAGATTCAGCGCCGATTTTTGAGGTCGGCGATGGACTGCGACGCGCTGCTGTGGATGGCGCGTTCAGGAGGGCGCTGGCGCGATCTGCCCGAGCGGTTCGGCATTATGAGGCTGTGAAGCGACGCTCTTATCGCTGGGTCGAGCGGGGCGTTCTCGACGATATGTTGAGCGTGCTGGCGCGGGAAGCCGACCTCGAATGGCTGATGGTCGATTCCACGATCGTGGGTGCCCATCAGCATGCCGCGGGCGCGCGCAAGGTCAAAGGGGGCGAATGCCGAGGACCAGGGCCACTCTCCGGGAGGCTTGAGCACCCAGATCCACGCGGCCACAGAAGCGTTGGGCCTTCCAGTTCTCCTGCCGGCCTCGCCCGGCCAGCGCCACGACATCGTCTTCGCGCATGATCTCGTCGAAGGGATCGAAGCTGAGGCCGTCATCGCCGACATCCGCACAGCCTATTATTCGACCACATCGATAAGCTCATGCCGATTTTGATGGATAATCGGTTGATGGCGGAGCTGCTAGGTTGCTCTGCAACAACCTTGCAGGAACGGCCAAGGCGGTCGCCGCCACATCGATGCGCGAACCGCATCGACCGCCGCCTGGGACATCGTCCTCTCCTTGGGGAAATCACACCATGACTCGGTCCAAACGTTTTGAGGACAAGACCGCCTTCATCACCGGCGCCGCCAACGGCATCGGCCGCGCAACCGCTATCGCCTTTGCGGCGGAAGGGGCACGGGTCGCGATCACCGACCGCGACGAGGCGGCGCTGAAGGAGACCGCGGAGCGCGTAAACGCGACGGGCGCCGAGGTGCTGGCGATCATCCGCGTGCGCGACTATCCGATCACGCTCGACAAGCTGCTCGACCAACTTCCTGGGCAGCCCTGACGCCTGCTTCGGCCGCGAGGGAGAACTGCGGTGGCCAGCGGATGGCGACAGCGTCTCGGTGAATCGGTGCGAGCATGATCGTCAACCCGCTCGCGCGCTTCGCATCATCGGAGCGCCGACGGCGATGGCGCCGGCGACGACCAGGGCGCTGACCAGGAAGACGCTCCCGATCCCAGCAGCACCCGCAGCGAGGCCGAGCACGGGACCCGAGACGCCGAGGGCGAGATCGAGACAGGCGGTATAGGCCCCCATGGCGACTCCGCGGCTCTCCGCGGGAGCGCTGCGGACCGCCTCTACGCCGAACCCCGGAAAGACCAGCGAATAGCCGAGCCCGGTCAGGGCCGCGCCAAACGCGGCCAGCATTCCGGAAGGCGCCACGGCGATCAGGATCAGGCCGGCCGTTTCGACGAGCAGCGAGACGACAGCGACACGGGCGCCCCCGAACCGGTCCGGCCCATGGCCGAAGAGGATGCGGGCCGCGATCAGGCCGACGGCATAGCTCGTGAACGGCAGCCAGATGGGGGTCCAACCCCGCTCCACGAAGAGCAGCGAGGAGAAGGCGCTCAGCGCACCGAAGCCGACGCTACCGAGCGCGGCGCCAAGGCCCGGTTTCCAGATTCTGGAGATCACCCCGATGATGCTCGGGCTCTCGCGATGGCTCGGCACGGCACCATGCAGGAACATGACGAGGAGCAGGGTCAGGAGAGGCGCGATCGCTGTGGCGGCCGCGATGGCGCGGAAGCCACCCCTCTCGTAGAGCCACGTACCGACCGGCGCACCGCCGGCAAAAGCCGCGAACATCGCCGTGCCCATCCAGGCGATGACTTTGCCGGCATTCCGGCCGCCGACCCGCGCGAGCCCCCAGATCGTCGCGCCCGTGATGATGAAGCTCTCGGCCGCTCCGAGGACGGCGCGCCCGGCCAGCAGAACGGAAATGGCAGCGATGGGCGACGTCACCGGCAGGGACAATCCGTAGAGCATGCCGGCAACGGCCGCGCCGACGAGGCCGATCATGACGGCGCGCTTGGCGCCCCAGCGATCCGCGACGCTTCCGGCCCAGAGGCGCGCGAGAAGAGCCGAGCAGAACTGCGACCCCGCCACGATGCCGACCATGACCGGCCCGAAGCCGAGTCCGTCATGCACGTGCAGCGGCAGGACGGGCATCGCCGCGCCGATCAGGCAGAACCCGACCAGCACGACGGCCATCAGCGGCAGGAGCGCGGCGATGACGGAGGACGAGCCCGCCGAAGCGCCCTCGGTCGGCGCGACTAGCGGCGTTAACGGCGCGCGCGCTTCCGATCCGACGCCCGCGTCACTTCGCGCGCGCATCGAAGACGGTCTTCGCGACCGGGATCGTGGAGAAGGCGTTGGGCCAGCCCGCATAGAAGGCGACATGCGAGATGACCTCCGACGCCTGCTCTCGGGTGAGGCCGTTATCCATGGCGCGGCCGAGATGGTAGCCGACCTGACCGGTCTGACCCGAGGCGATCAGGGCGCTCACCGTGACGAGGCTGCGGTCGCGCGGCGCGAGGCCGGGCCGAAGCCACAGGTCGCGGAACAGCAAGTCGGTCGTGTCCCTGACGAGGCTCGGCGAGACCGGGCCGGCGCTTTCCTGCACTCGCGCGGCGCGGTCGGCCTCCTCGGCTTCGTTCAGCGGCAGCTTCGGTACATCAGCGGGTGGAAGCTGATCCGGCCCGATGCCGCGCCGCGCGAAGACATCCTTCGTTGGGCCGATGGCCGCGAAGGCGTTCCCCCAGCCGGAATAAAAGGCGAGATGCGTGATGGTCTCGGAAATCTCGCCCGGCTTGACGCCGTTCTCGAGGGCCTGGTCGATATAGTAGGTCAGGGCCGGCGCCTGATTGCGGGCGATCAGCACCGCGACCGCCACGAGGCTTCGGTCGCGTCTGGACAGTCCCGGCCGGTTCCAGACATCGCCGTAGAGGTTCTTCCGGGTATAGGCTTCGAGAGCGGGCGCCACCGCCCGAACGTCCTCGGGCGACAGGCGGCGGCCGCCGACATTCGGCTGCTGGGCCTCGGCCGCCGCCGCGCCCAGGACCAGGGATGCGAGGGTCAGGATCAGATTCTTCACGGGATGCCTCCTGTCGCGGCGCACGGGCTCACTTCGCGAATTGCGCGTCGTCGACCTTCTCCATCCAGTCGACATTCTTACCGTCCACGAGTTCGGTGATGGCGAGATGGCTCATCCCGGTCTTGTCGGTCGCGCCGTGCCAATGCTTCACGCCCGGCGCGATCCAGACGACGTCGCCCGTCTTGATCTCGCGCTTCGGCTGGCCCCATTCCTGGACCCAGCCGGTTCCGAAGGTGACGATCAGGATCTGGCCGGCGGGATGCGTGTGCCAGGCGGCGCGCGAGCCCGGCTCGAAAGTGACGTGGCCGGCCGTCACCCGGCTCTGCTCGGCCCCGCCGAATTGCGGATCAACGCGCACGGGCCCGGTGAAGTAGCTCTCCGGCCCTTTCGCGGAAGGGCGCGAGCCGTTCGGCCATACCTGGACGCCCTCCGCCAGCGCACCGCTTGCGACAAGGGGGACGGAGACGAGGGCGGCGGCGAATTGCTTCATGACATGCTCCTGTTGTGACGCCGTGGGCTCAGGGCTTCGGTGCGGCGGACACCGGCGGCCGTTCGATCCGCACGTCGAGAGGTCCGGTTTGCTTGAGCGCGGTGAAGTCGCCCTGGATGCGTCCGAGGTGGATGAGCCCGGGTGAATGTCGGAAATCGCGATGGAAGATCGCGAGATTCCCCCAGGGGGCGTAATAGGCGACGTCCCCGGCCGAAGGCGCAAAGCCCTCGGGGGCGCCGTCCGTCGAAAGCCGTTTGGGAAGATCGGCGATCTTCTCCGTCGAGGCATAGTCTTTGAGGGTGAGGCTCATCGGCAGAAGCGAGAGGAAGTCGCGGGCCGATGGATTGTCGGCGAGCGTCGCCGTGAAGCTGCGGCCGCCCTCCATCTTGAAAACGATCGTCGGCGCGCCGGCTTGCGGATCGGCGTCGCCGGCACATCCCGCCTCGACGAGGCCAAGGTAGGCCGATGCGCCAATCATGGCAGGCATCACGCGCCGGGTGGCACCTTTCGCAATCCCCACGCTCGAATCCTTCGCTGCATGATCGGCGGCTGGCTTTCAGCCTCCGTTCCCTCCAAGGTAGCGAAGCGACGGCCCGAGGATTATGGCCCGAACTGCGCATGAACCTGTGAGGAGTGCTCAGGAATGGCGTAGCGCTGGCCGGAAGACGGGCTACAGCCCGAGGGGTTTCATCTCGCGGATATGCTCGATGAGCAGCTTCAGGCCGACCGGGACGTGGCGGCGCCCCGAATAATAGGCATGATAGCCGGGGCCCATCGGCAGCCAGTCCTCCAGCACGATCCGGAGCGATCCCGCGGCCACGAGATCGGCGACCGCCGGCTCGGGCGCATAGACGAGACCGCCGCCGAGCGACACGACCTTCAGGGCGAAATGCGACTCGTCGATCGTGATCGGCCCGGGAACGGCGACGGCGATCTCCTCGCCGTCGCGCTCGAAATCCCAGCGGTAGAGATGGCCCGATCCGAGCCGGATGCGCAGGCAGCGATGGTGCTGGAGATCGTCCGGATGCTCAGGCGTGCCGAAGCGGTCGAGGTAAGCGGGCGCGCCGACGACCACCCAGCGGATATCGGCGGAGAGCCGCTGCGCGACCATGTCTTCCGGCACGGTCCCGCCGAAGCGGATGCCGGCATCGAACCCGCCTTCCACCACGTCGATCAGATGGTTGCTGACCGCGACCTCGAGTTCGACATCCGGGTAGCGTTCGACGAAGCTCGGCAGGACGGGCGCGAGGAGGTGACTCGCCGCATCGTGCGGCACGTTGAGCCGGACGCGGCCGGACGGCCCTTCGCGAAACCGGTTCAGGTCGTCGACCGCCTGACCGATCGCCGCCATGGGCTCGCTGAGTGCCGCGAAGAGCTGCTCGCCGGCCGCCGTCAGCGTCACGCTGCGCGTCGTCCGGTTGACGAGGCGGATGCCGAGCCGCGCTTCGAGGCCCTTCAAGGCGTGGCTCAGCGCTGAAGCGCTGACGCCGATCTCGAGCCCCGCCCGGCTGATGCTGCGATGGCGCGCGATGGCCAGGAAGGAGGCGAAATCGGCGAGATCGGAGCGATTGATCGTCATGCGAGGCTCCCCCTCCCGGCCGAGCCTATATAGGGGCGGCACGTTCCGCGGCGCCGGCATTCCTAAGCCGGGCTCACAACTCTACGCGGCGGCGGCACGCTTACCGAAATCCGGCTCGGATGCCCATTCATGAGCAATGCTCACGAGTACATGCGACACGGGCCCGGTACTCCCGTCACCGGACGGGATCTACCTTTTCCGAACAGCCGCGTGCAGGTCGCGCATCCGGCGCCGTCGCTCACCGGGACAAAGTCCGGCTTTGGAGTTCGTGCCATGTTGATTTCGTTCGAGAACAAGGTCGCCCTGGTGACGGGCGCCGCCATGGGAATGGGCCTCGCGACGGCACGGATGTTCGCCGAGGCGGGCGCGAAGGTCGTCCTGTCCGACCACAATGAGGAGGCTCTCGTGGCCGCCACCGATCAACTGAAAGCGGCAGGTCATATGGTGCTGGGCGTGCGCTGCGATGTGTCCAACGAAGCCGAGGTCGACGCGATGGTTCGGGAGACGGTCGAGACCTTCGGCCGTCTCGACGCGGCCTTCAACAATGCCGGCATCCAGATCCCGCCCAACGATGTCGTCGACGTTCCCCGCGAGGATTACCGGCGGGTGATGGCGGTGAACCTCGATGGGGTGTGGAACTGCATGCAGGCGGAACTGCGCCAGATGCGGAAGCAGGGAAGCGGCGCCATCGTGAACTGCTCGTCGATCGGCGGTCTGGTCGGCAATCCGTTCCTCACCGCCTATCACGGTACGAAATACGGCGTGATCGGCCTGACCCAGAGCGCGGCTCTCGAGAACGCGGCGCGCGGCATCCGGGTCAACGCGGTCTGTCCCGGCACGATCGACACGCCGATGGTGGCGAAGATGGTGGCCGAACGGCCCGAGGCCATGGCGGAGATCATGAAGAAGCAGCCCATCGCCCGTCTCGGGCGGCCGGAGGAGATCGCATCCGCCGTGCTCTGGCTGTGCAGCGACGCATCGCGCTTCGTGCTTGGCGTCGCCCTGCCGGTCGACGGCGGCTACACCGCCAATTGACGGCCTGCCCTATGCGACACCGCGCGCCGACCCGACGATCCGCCTTGGGACTGGCGGGGCTGGCTGCCCTTGCCGGCGTCGTCCCCGACGGTGCCCGGGCCGAGGCGCCGCGACCCCTGGCCTATGACGCCCTGATCCGCGGGCCGGTCCCGATCCCGCCAGCGGAGCGTGGCCTGCAGAGCGTAATGGCGGACCCGTGGTTCAAGGTCTCCGACGATGGCTTGCCCCTCGAGGGGCCGGCTTTCGACCGGGCCGGCAAACTGCTCTTCGCCGATGCGGGCAGCGGGCGCGTGTTCCGACTCACGCCGGACAAGCGCCTCGCCACGATCGTGCCCGCGAACACATTCGGGCTCGGCGGCCTCGCGCTCCACAAGGACGGGCGCATCTTCGCAGCGGGCACAGGCGGCTTCCGGCGCGGCTCGATCGTCGCCATCCAGCCGGACGGCTCAGACCTGCACACGATCGTGCCGCCCGAGGCCGGCTATGCGCCGAACGACCTCGTGTTCGACGCCCATGGCGGCTTCTACTTTACCGACTTCCGGGGCAGGTCGACCGAGCCGCAGGGTGGGGCCTATTACGTGTCGCCAGATCTGCGGACGATCACGCCCGTTTTGCCACATCTCGCGATGGCGAACGGCGTCGCGCTAAGCCCGGGCGGCAAGACGCTCTGGGTGACCGAATTCAGCCGGAACCTCCTGCACCGCGTCGAACTGGCGGACGCGACCACGCCGACGCCGTTCGGCACGGCGGTCGCTTATCACTTCACCGGTCCCGCGCCTGATTCGATGCGCGCGGATGCCGACGGCAATCTCTATGTCGCGCTGTACGGCCAGGGACGAGTGCTGGTGTTCAGCCGCCATGGAATCCCGATCGGTCAGGTGCTGCTGCCGGGGCGGGACGAAGGCCACAACCTGCGTTCCACCAGCATGGCCCTCCATCCAGGGACCGACGACCTCTTCATCGTGACGAATGACGGCGAGGGCGGTCAGGGCTCGACCATCTTCCACGCACGGGCCTTCGCGAAAGCCTTGCCGCTCTACTCCCATCAGTGAGGAGCGGCGCTCGTCAAGACGACGGAACGGACAGGACGATGATCGAGAGAAACCCGACCCTGACCTTGAACAACGGCGTCCGGATGCCGGCGCTGGGTCTCGGCGTGTATCGGAGCGCGCCCGAGCAGACTCTCGATGCCGTGCTATGCGCCCTGGACAATGGCTATAGTCTGATAGACACGGCCGCCGTCTATGGCAACGAACGGGAGGTCGGCCAGGCCATTGCCCGCAGTGGGGTTCCCCGGTCCGAGATCTTCGTCACCACCAAGCTCTGGATCGCCGATTTCGGTTACGAGGAGGCCCTGCGCGCCTTCGAGGTCAGCATGGACAAGTTCGGCCTCGATATCCTCGATCTCTACCTGCTACACTTTCCGGTGCCGGCAACATTCGAGGCGACCATCGCCGCCTACCGGGCGGCCGAGGGACTTCTGGTGAAAGGACGGGTACGGGCCATTGGCGTCTGCAATTTCATGCCGCAGCACCTGGACAGGCTCGCCGCCAGTGCCTCGGTCGTGCCGGCAGTGAACCAGGTCGAACTCCATCCCTTCTTCAACCAGCGCGCCCTTCGGGATCTCCATGCGTCGCGTGGCATCGCCACGCAGTCCTGGTCCCCGCTCGGCGGCGTCCTCGTCTACGATGCTGGCAGCCCCGGCGCGGCGGTTCACTTGCTCGATCATCCTCGTCGCGGGGGCGAAGATCGTCGGCGGCGCCAAGCTCGTCGAGTTCATGGGCGAGGGCGTGTCCTCGATCAGCTACTGAGCCTTTGACGATGGACCCGGTCGAAGCCCACGCCCATGCGCCCGATACCGGCTTCGACGGGGGCGATCTCG
>OEIU01000259.1_pt1 | contig 53077 bp, 47 predicted proteins | sample 1539221 | NCBI WGS metagenome assembly OEIU01 (sample SAMN03792071, study PRJEB22550) | activated sludge metagenome | feature: wastewater treatment plant; material: activated sludge; isolation source: Wastewater treatment plant of a petroleum refinery complex | place: Argentina: Zarate | collected... | reverse complement strand
GGGTATCATCCCGATGTTGAATCATGACTCACTTCCCAGGGAAAGTGGGTACTAGTTCCTTCCCCGGCTGGCGCGCCGTTCCACCGCACCTGCTCCGTGGAACCAGGCTCCGTCACGATCGTTGGTGCCGCGAACAATTTAGCGGTGACCATGATGATGGCTGACGACGGGAAGGGTGCCTTGAAGCGGGAGCTGGTTTTTGCGGCCCTGCTGGTCGCGACAGGCGTGGCGATCTCAATGCTTTCGCTTGGGCAGCTTGGGGCCGGCCAGCAGATCGCGCAGGCGACGCAGCCCACGCAATCGACGCCCGGCGCGGAGACGAAGCCGTCCGCGCCGCCGGAGCCCGCCACGACCGGCCAGCGGCCGCGGGAAATTCCGCCGCAGCCGGCCCGTCCCGACCCGGAAGCGCAGAAGCAGGGCGCTCAGCCCGCGCTGCCGCCCGCACCGGCGGAGAAGGTGGCGCCGCCGATCCGCGAGAAATGATCCCACTCTCCCGAGCCTGATTGTGCAATTGCAAAATCGTGGGCCGCTGAAAGCTGTGGCCGCGCGTTCCGCCGCGCCGTTTTGCGGCCATATGACCCGGTTCGCCCGCAGCAATTCGTAGCAGACGGTGCGGACGCCGCCTCCGAACGCCTTGTGTTGATCCCCAACAAGCGGTTAGGCTTGCTGCAACAACAGCCGGCAGGTCGAATAACGGCCGGCGCGCCAGGGAGTGACACATTGCGTGAGTTAACGCCTGAAACGATCACGGATGCCGTGCTCGACCAGATGGCGACGACGCCGGACCCCCGCCTGAAGATGATCATGGCATCGGCGGTGAAACACCTCCATGCCTTCGCCCGCGAGGTCAATCTGACGCCGGCGGAATGGATCAAGGGCATCGAATTCATGACCGCCGCCGGCAAGATGTGCTCGCCGGAACGGCAGGAATTCATCCTGCTGTCGGACACAATCGGCCTGTCGGCGCTGGTCAACGGCCTGCATGACGCGACCGCCCTCGAGGAAGCCACCCATACCAGCCTGCTCGGCCCGTTCTACCGCGAGGCGACGCCGACGCTGGCGGCGGGCAGTTCGATCGCCAGAAATCCGAAGCCCGACACCGAGTGCGTGCTCCATGGCCGCGTCACCGATACCGCGGGCAAACCCGTCGCGAACGCCACGGTCTCGATCTGGCAGACCGGCGCCGACGGCCTCTACGACATCCAGGCCAGCGCGACCTCGGTCGATTACCGCGGCGTGTTCACCACCGACGCCAACGGCATCTACGTGCTGAAGACCGTCAAGCCGCTGGGCTATTCCATACCCATGGATGGGCCGGTCGGCGCCATGGTGAAGGCGCAGGCGCGGCACGGCATGCGGCCGGCGCACATCCACTTCCTGGTCGGCGCCGCCGGCTATCGCGAACTCGTCACCGCGCTCTATCTGCGCGACGATCCGCACCTGGCCGATGATGTCGTGTTCGGCTCGTCCGGCGATCTCGCCGTCGACGTGGCCGCCAACAATCCGGATTGTCCGATCAAGGGCATGCCGAGCATCCGTTTCGACATGCGGCTGTCGCGCGAAAGCGCCGCCGACAAGACCAGCGGCCGCGTCGGCGCCGATCCGTCCGCGATCATCAAGCAGGCGGCCAAGGGCGAAACCGTGGGGGCTGGATAGTCCTCAAGCGAGCGACCGGACGAAGATCCGGCGGAGCTGAAATGACACAACGACAAATCAGGGGGAAGCAATGAAGCGCAGGACATTTCTCGGCGGTGCGATGGCGGTGGCGGTGCTCGGACAGGGGTCGAGCGCCCTGGCCCAGCAACCGCCGATCAAGATCGGCATGTCGATGCCGCAGACCGGCGGTCTCGCCGGCGGCGGCAAGGCATCGCTGCTCGGCATCGAGATCTGGCGCGACGACATCAATGCCAAGGGCGGCCTGCTCGGCCGCAAGGTCGAACTCGTCGTCTATGACGACAAGTCGAGCGCCTCGGAGACGCCGGCGATCTACGCCAAGCTGGTCGACGTCGACAAGGTCGATCTGCTGTTCGCGCCCTATGCGACGGTGCCGACCGCGCCGATCATGCCGTTCGTCAAGCAGCGCGGCCTGCTGCTGATGGGCAATTTCTCTTTCCAGGTGAACAGCAAGGTCGGCCACGACATGTGGTTCAACAATGCGCCCTGGGGTCCGGCCGACAGCTGGGCCGCTTCGTTCCTCGATCTGGCGCAGAAGGCCGGCGGCAAGAACATGGCGCTGCTGACGGCGGACCAGGAATTCGCGCAGAACCTCGCGCTGACCGCGCGCGATGTCGCCAAGCAGCGCAACATCCCGATCGTGTTCGACCAGGTCTATCCGCCAAACACCGTCGAGTTCGCTTCGATCATCCGGGCACTCAATGCCGCCAAGCCCGACATCGTCTATGTCGCCTCGTATCCACCGGATTCGGCCGGCATCCTGCGTGCCGTGAACGAGATCGGCGTCAGCGACAACGTCAAGATTTTCGGCGGCGGCATGGTCGGCCTGCAGTTCGCCGCCGTGATGTCGAACCTCGGCTCGCTGCTCAATGGCGTGGTGAACTACAACACCTGGCTGCCGGAAAAGAGCATGTATTTCGACGGCACCAAGGAGTTCTTCGACAAGTACACCAAGCGCGCGATCGAGGCGAAGGTTGATCCGCTCGGCTATTATCTGGCCCCGTTCGGCTATGCGATGGGCGAGATGATCGAGGCGGCGGTCAATTCCACCAAGTCGCTCGACCAGAAGGGCATCGCCAAATATCTGCGCCAGAACGAGATGAAGACCATCGTCGGACCGATCGCCTTTTCGGCGGACGGCGAGCGCAAGGAAACCGCAACGCTGCAGGCGCAGTTCCGCGGCGTCAAGGACAAGGACATCGAACAGTTCCGCTCCTCGGGCAGGCAGGTGATCCTGTTTCCGGACAAGCTGAAGACCGGCGAACTCATCAGTCCCTTCGAGGCAGCCCGAAAGTAGGCCCTGAGGCTTTTTCGGCTTTGAGCCCAAGGGGGAGCTGACGTGTTTTCGATGGACCTGCTGCTCGGGGCAGTGCTGCTCGGCGTGCTGCTCGGCTGCTTCTATGCGGCCGTCAGCGTCGGGTTGTCCGTCTCGTTCGGGCTGCTCGACGTGCCGCATGTTGCGCACCCGGCCTTCCTGGTGCTGGCGTCCTACGGCGTCTACCAGATCAACGAGTCCTATGACATCGACCCGCTGCTCGCGGGGCTCTTGATCACGCCATTGTTCTTCCTGTTCGGCCTGCTCTCCTACCGCATCTACTACGAGACCTTCGAGAAGCGCGGCAGCGATGCCGCGGTCCGCGGCATCGCGTTCTTCTTCGGCATCGCCTTCATCATCGAGGTGCTGATCGTCCTGCACTTCGGCGTCGATCAGCGCTCGGTCACCGCGACCTATATCGGCAAATCCTGGCGCTTCGGCGAGATGCGGATTCCGATCCGGCAACTGGTCGCATTCGCGGTGGCGCTGACGCTGACGGCGCTGCTGGCCATCTATTTGTCGAAGACCTTCATGGGCCGCGCGATCCGCGCGGTGGCGCAGGACGAGGAGGCGCTGCGGCTGATGGGCGCCAATCCGGTCCGCATCAAGCAGTTCGCCTTCGGCATCGCCACCGCGGTGCTCGGGGTTGCGGGCGCGCTCCTGATCATCGTGGCGCCGGTCGAGCCGACGCTCGATCGCGCCTATATCGGGCGCACCTTCTGCGTCGTGGTCATGGCCGGCCTCGGCAGCATCAGCGGCACGCTGATCGCCGCCATCATTCTCGGCGTCGCCGAATCCGTCGTGCTGACGATGTTCGGCGCCTCCTGGGCGCCGGCGATCTCGTTTGCGATGCTGCTTGCCGTGCTCGCCGTTCGTCCGCAAGGTCTGCTCGGCCGATGACCAAACGCCGCCACAGCATTGTCTTCTGGGCCGGCGTCGCCGTGTTCCTCGTCGCCGTGCTGGCGATGACGCAGATCGTCCGCAACGAATATCCGTTCTTTGCCGGCTACGTCATCCTGCAGTTCATCGGGCTCGCGGTCGCCTGGAGCATCCTCGGCGGCTATGCCGGTTACGTCAATTTCGGCACCAACGCCTTTTTCGGCATCGGCGTTTACACGGCGGTCGCGCTGTTCAAGGCGACCGGCGCGCCGCTTGTGATGCAGATCGCCGCCGCCGCGGTCGTCGGTATGCTGCTCGGCTTTGGCGTCGGCCTTCTCACCCTGCGCATGCGCGGCATCTTCTTCTCGATCGCGACGATCGCGCTTGCGATCATCATCGAGACCTTCGTGATGAACTGGCGCTTCGTCGGCGGCGCCGCCGGCATCCAGCTGCAGCGGCCGCCGGTGATGGCGCCGTTCGACAGTTACGTGAAGATGCTGTTCTTCGTGCAGGCGGTGCTGGCGGTGACGGCCGTTGCGACCGCGCGCTACATCCAGAATTCGAAGGTAGGCCGCGGCCTGCAGGCGCTCCGCGACGACGAACTCGCCGCCGAATGCACGGGTGTGCCGACCTTGAAGCTGAAACTGGTCGCCTGCATGATCTCGGGCGCACTGATTTCGGCGGTTGGCGCGCCTGCCGCGATGTACCTGCAATATGCCGACCCGTCGTCCGCGTTCAATTTGAGCTACTCGGTCTCGGCGCTGGCGATGGCGCTGATCGGTGGCACCGCGCACTGGATCGGCCCGGTGCTGGGGGCCATCCTGCTCAGCTCGACCCAGCAGCTTCTCTCCGTGACCATTTCTTCCGAGGTCAACGTGCTGGTGCTCGGCATCATGCTGGTGCTGTTCGTGGTCGCCGCGCCCAAGGGCATCATCGGGCTGTTGCGGCCGCGCTATCGCCTGCGCGCGGGAGGCAAGCCATGACCACAGCCGACGCGCCGCTCCTGCAGGTCGGGGCCATCACGAAAACCTTCGGCGGCTTCACCGCGCTCGACAATATCACCGTCGACATCAGGAAAGGCGAGCGCTTCGGCCTGATCGGCCCGAACGGCTCGGGCAAGACGACGCTGATCAACTGCATCTCCGGCGCGCTACGACCCAACGCCGGCAGCGTGGTGTTTGGCGGCGAGGACGTCACCCAGCTGCCGCCGCATTTGCGCGCACGCCGCGGCATCGCCCGCAGCTTCCAGATCCCGCGCCCGTTCAGGAGCATGACGGTGCTGGAAAACCTCATGGTCGGGCTCGACTTCGCCGGCGTTGGTTCGGGGCAAGTGGAGGAAGAGGCCGCGATGTCGATCCTGACGCGGATGGGGCTTGCCGCGAAGGCGGATGCTCCCAGCGACACGCTGAGTCAGGTTGAATTGCGCAAGATGGAGCTCGCCCGCGCCATGGCGGTGCGGCCGAAACTCCTGATCTCGGACGAGGCGATGGCCGGGCTGTCCTCGTCGGAGGTCGACGAGGTGCTCGATCTCCTGATCAGCCTCGGCGAGGAGGACATCACCATCATCATGATCGAGCACATCATGCAGGCGGTGATGCGTTTCTCGGAGCGGGTGATGTGCCTGGATGCCGGCAAGATCATTGCGCTCGGCGTGCCTGACGAGGTGATGGCCAACAAGCGGGTGCAGGAGGCCTATCTTGGCACTTAGCCTTGCCATCGAAGGCCTCGATGCCGGCTACGGCGCCGTCAAGGCGCTGCGCGGCGTCACGCTGCATGTCGAGGCCGGCGAGACCGTGGCGCTGCTCGGCACCAACGGCAACGGCAAGAGCACGCTGATGAAATGCGTCATGGGCCTGGTCCGCCCGGGCCGCGGCCGGCTGTCGCTCTCGATCGACGGCGTGGCGCACGACCTGGCAAGGCTGTCGCCCGAAGCGATCGTCGATCTCGGCGTCGCGCTGGTGCCGGAGGGACGGCGGCTGTTTCCGAAACTGACGGTGACGGAAAACCTGATGCTCGGCGCCTTCCGCAAGGCCGCGCGCGCCGCCATCGACGGCAACCTTGCGCTGGTGTTCGAGACCTTTCCGGTGCTGAAGGAGCGCCGCAGCCAGCTCGCCGGCACCATGTCGGGCGGCCAGCAGCAGATGCTGGCGATTGCCCGCGCGCTGATGTCCTCGCCGCGCCTCTTGCTGATCGACGAGCCCTCGGTCGGCCTCTCGCCGCTGTTGGTGTCGCAGACCATCGCCAAGATCGGCGAACTCAAGCAGCGCGTCGGCCTGACCGTGCTGATGGCGGAGCAGAATTTCAACCAGGCGATCCGCATCGCCGACCGTGGCTACATCATCGTCCACGGCGAGATTGCGGTCGCAGCTCAATCGGTCGACGAACTGAAGGCCAACGACATCGTCAAGCGGCTCTATCTCGGCGGCGTCGTCTGACGGATATGGCGGTACCGTAGTCCTCTGTCTGTCGTTTAGCCGGTCACCTTCGCCCATGCTGCCCGCTCGAAGTCGACCATGAAATCGCGCGTGATCGGTACCGCATCGCGTTTGGTCGACAGCAGCATTTGGAACACCATGTGAGAGCCATGAAGGAATTCGAGTTCGACAGCGGCGAGATAGAACTCCCACATCCGGCAGAACCGTTCATCATAGATCGCAGCCGCCCGGGCCCTGTTTTTGGCGAAGCGCTCGCGCCAGTGCTTCACCGTGTAGCGATAATGTAGTCGCAGCACCTCCATGTCGTCGCACCATAGACCGCAGCGCTCCGTGGCAGCGAAGGTCTCGGATAGCGCCGGCACATAGGCGCCGGGAAAGATGTATTTGCGGATGAACGGACCGGTGGTGCCGGGCTGCGACATCCGGCCGATGCAATGGATGAAGGCATAGCCGTCAGGCGCCAGGAGCTCGCGGATCTTGAGGAAATACTCGTCAAAATGTCCGATACCGACATGCTCCATCATGCCGACCGAAACCACCCGGTCAAACTGGCCAGTCAGTTGGCGATAGTCCAACTCACGAAACGCGACGCGATCGGAAACGCCGGCGGCCTCGGCATGAACGCGCGCGGCCTTGATCTGCTCAGGCGAAACATTGACCGCGGTGACATGGGCGCCGGTTTCGCGCGCCAGATGAATGGCGAAGCCGCCCCAGCCGGAGCCGATCTCGGCGACAGTCATGCCGGGCTTTAATTGTAGCTTGCTGGTGGCGTGGATCAGCTTGTTGCGCTGCGCCTGTTCCAGCGTTTCATGCTCGGGGTCTCGAAAATACGCGCAGGAATATTGCATCTGATCGTCAAGGAACAGGCGGTAAAGTTCGGTCGAGATATCGTAGTGGTGGCGGGCATGAGCGGCGGCAAGCCCGATCGGATTGGCCTGATGCCAGCGGCGCAGACCGCGCCATACCCGCCGCATCAGCTTCTGTGAGCCGTACGAATAAAGCCCGGCGCGGTTGATCGAGAACAGCAGCAGAAAATCATGGATCGCGGCACCGTCCTCCAGCGTCAGCCGGCCATCCATATAGGCTTCGGCGGCATATAGCTCCGGATTGATGAACAGCTTGGTGTAGAGCTTGCGATCGTGGAGGTGGATGGCGATGTCGGGCCCGGGCATGAGCCCACCGAAAACATGGACCGTTCCCTCGGCGTCACGCACTCGCAGCGTGCCCTGACGGATGAAGCGTCGAAGCAGATTGGACAACAAACGCACGTGGGATTCCTCTGTGCTCGCCGCTGGTAGAACCGCTCGTCCAGTACGAGCAGTCCTATCCTATCCTTTCCTTGCCATCCTTTTGAGCGTGGCAACTTGTCGGAAGAAGTCCTTCATCGGCTGAGCAGGGCTTCCAAGCATTTTGGCGCCGGGAGCTATATCCGAAATAACGCCCGCTTGCGCTCCGATCTCCGCACCTTGACCGATCCGAAGATGCCCGGCCATACCCGCCTGCCCGCCGACGCGGACAAAATCTTCAAGCACGGTTGAACCCGAAATGCCGACCTGGGCGACGATCACGCAACAACGGCCGAGGATCACGTTGTGGCCGATCTGCACTAAATTATCAAGACGGGAGCCAGCGCCAATCACCGTGTCTCGCGATGAACCTCGGTCAATTGTCGTGTTGGCGCCAATCTCAACGTCATCTTCCAGAATTGCCCGGCCAAGCTGAGGGACCGATAGAAATCCATCTCGGGTGCAAGCAAATCCAAACCCTTCCTGCCCAATTCGCGCGCCGGGATGGACGTAGACTCGGGCTCCCAATATCGCGTAGCTCAAGCTCGCATGTGCACCAATCCGACAGTCTCGCCCCACGATCACGCCGCTCCCGATGATCGCGCAAGGACCGATCCGACAGCCAGGTCCTATCTCTGCCCCGGCCTCAATGACAGACAGCGGTCCAACCTCCGCCGACGGATCGACGAGAGCCTCCTCCGCAACGATTGCGGACGGGTGGATACCGGGAGAAACCGGTGGCACGGGGTAAAACAGTGCAGCGACACGCGCCCAGGCAGCGTATGGGTCTGCCGTTACGATCGCCACCGTTCTGACAGGCACTCGCGCCGCCATATCAGGATGCACAATCACAGCACCGGCCAATGTCTGATCGAGTGCCGATGCATAACGTCGATTGTCCAGAAAGCTCACTTCGCTGGAGCCTGCTGTTTGCAGGGGGGCCACGCCTTCGAAGAGCAGATCGCGTTCATTGGCAATCCCGCGTGCCACTCCCGCAACAACCGAAAGAGTATACGGCCCGCTTCGGCGAAAGAACCTTGCGTTGCCCGTGGTTGCTTCGACCATATCCCGTTCCTCGTCAGGGCTTTCCTCGCGACATCTTGCTGCTGTTTTCTGGAACAACGAATTTTTCAGACCATTATTGATCTAAATCAAGCATAGGTAACGACCAGTACCTGCGCTGAAGATCCTGTTGGCCGGCGCACGAAATTTCCCAACACCGCTGGCCGCATCCCACGCGCGGCGACGTGGGAGATCACATCGCTTCTTCCCGATGTTTTGACCATCCGCCGATTTTACAGCCTCGCTTGTCGTTGTCTGCTGTCCCATAATCCCCAATCGTGCGAGGCACGAAGGACACATGAGGGCAGGCGATGAAGATCGATGAGGTCAGGCAAACCGCCTATTCGATGCCGCTGACCAACCCGTCGTTCCCGCGCGGTCCGTACCGGTTCTTCAACCGCGAATTTTTCATCATCACCTACCGCACCGATCCCGAGGCGCTTGCCGCCGTGGTGCCCGAGCCGCTCGAAGTCGCTGACAGCGTCGTCAAATACGAATTCATCCGCATGCCCGACTCGACCGGCTTCGGCGATTATACCGAGACCGGGCAGGTCATCCCGGTCCGCTTCAAGGGCGAAGAGGGCACCTACGTTCATTCGATGTATCTGAACGACGAGGGACCGATCGCCGGCGGGCGCGAACTCTGGGGCTTTCCCAAGAAGCTGGCGTCGCCGAAGATCGCCGTCGAGAGCGATGTGCTGGTCGGAACATTGCATTACGGCTCGGTGCTGTGCGCCTCCGCCACCATGGGCTACAAGCACCGCGCGGTCGATCACGACGCGGTGCTGAAAGCGATGAAGGCGCCGAACTTCATGCTCAAGATCATCCCGCATGTCGATGGCAGCCTGCGGATATGCGAGCTGGTGCGCTATTATCTCGAGGACATCACGCTGAAGGAGGCCTGGACCGGCCCCGCGGCGCTCGGCCTGTTCCCGCATGCGCTGTGCGACGTGGCGCGGCTGCCGGTGCGCGAAGTGGTCTCCGCGCTGCATTTCAAGGCTGATCTGACGCTGGGGCTAGGGACGGTGGCGTTCGACTACATGGCGAAGTGAAGCGCGAGCTTGGGCGCGATCACTGCGCGCCGCGGAGCGTGCAGGCGGTCGAGCAGGTCGTCATCACGCCGCGCTCGCAGGTGATGCAGACCGCGACGCACTGCTTCTTGTCCTTGGGGTTGTACTGGCTATAGAGCTTGCGCGCGCAATCGTCGATCGAGCCCGTCACATCGGCTTGGCTGCCGCTTTCGGGCGTGCACGCGGCCAGGACCACGGCTGCCAGCATGATGGCAATGACGACGCGCATATCGGTTGCTCCAACCGGAGCCGTCGCGCGCAAAGCGGCGACAGCCAGGGACCCTCGCAAAAGTTACCCTTCAGGATTGCGCGATCTTCGTTAATCGACGGTTACGCGGAATGCGATTCCCGTGGGAAGTTCGACGCCGGCCGGGGCCGGCGACGTGCGCTGCGGCGGGAACCGCAGCGCGCGTCCTGCGGCCTCAGCGCACCAGCACGTTCCTGAACTGCCAGGGGTCCGACGTGTCGATGTCTTCCGGGAACAGGCCGGGACGGTCGGTCAGCGGCGTCCAGTCGGTGTAGTAGCCCTTCACCGGCCCGAGATACGGCATCTGGATTTCCAGCAGACGATCAAAATCCATTTCGTCGGCTTCGACGATGCCTTGGGTCGGATTTTCCAGCGCCCACACCATGCCGCCGAGCACGGCAGAGGTTACCTGCAGGCCGGTGGCGTTCTGATAGGGCGCGAGTTTGCGGGTCTCCTCGATGGAGAGCTGCGAGCCGAACCAGTAGGCATTGTTGTCATGGCCGAACAGCAGCACGCCGAGTTCGTCGATGCCGTCGACGATTTCGTTCTCGTCGAGGATGTGGTGCTTTTCCTGCATCTTCGCCGCGCGGCCGAACATTTCATGCAGCGACAGCACGGCATCGTCGGCCGGATGATAGGCATAGTGGCAGGTCGGCCGGTAGATCGCCGTGCCCGATGCGTCACGCACCGTGAAGTAGTCGGAGATCGAGATCGACTCGTTGTGGGTGACGAGGAAGCCATATTGCGCGCCGCGGGTCGGGCACCAGGTGCGCACGCGCGTGTCGGCGCCGGGCTGCATCAGATAGATGGCGGCGCCGCAGCCGGCTTCGTGGGTATGCGCATTCTCGGGCATCCATTTTTCATGGGTGCCCCAGCCGAGTTCGGACGGCTGCACGCCTTCCGACAGGAAGCCTTCCACCGACCAGGTGTTGACGAAGACGTCAGGCTCCTTCGGCGACTTCGAGCGCTGGGTGTCGCGCTCGGCGATGTGGATGCCCTTGATGCCGGCCTGCCGCATCAAATCAGCCCATTCGGCCTTGGTCTTCGGCTTGGGGGCATTGAGCTTCAGGTCGGCGGCGACGTTGAGCAGCGCCTGCTTGACGAAGAAGGAGACCATGCCGGGATTGGCGCCACAGCAGGAAACGGCCGTCGTCGAGCCCTTAGGCCGCGCCTTCTTGGCGGCCAGCGTCACTTCGCGAAGCGCGTAGTTGGAGCGCGCTTCCGGGCCCTTCGACGAATCGAAGTAGAAGCCAAGCCAGGGCTCGTTGACGGTGTCGATATAGAGCGCGCCCAGTTCGTTGCACAGCTCCATGATGTCGGTGGAGCCGGTATCGACCGAGAGATTGACGCAAAAGCCCTGGCCGCCGCCTTCGGTGAGCAGCGGGGTCAGCAAGTCCCGATAATTGTCCCTGGTCACGCCCTTCTGGATGAACCTGACATTGTGCTTTTCGCAATGCGCCTTGCGGCCCTCGTCCTTGGGATCGATCACGGTGATGCGCGACTTGTCGTAATCGAGATGCCGTTCGATCATCGGCAGCGTGCCCTTGCCGATCGAGCCGAAGCCGATCATGACGATGGGGCCGGAAATTTTGGCGTGGATCTGCGAGGGCTGGCTCATTCGGATCTCCAGAACAACAGGGGTAAGGGATGGGCGGCGTTCGCGAGCGATCAGTCGGTACGCTGGCGGGCGGTGACTTCGATCTCGACCTTCATCTCAGGTCTGTAGAGCCCGGCGACGACGAGCAGCGTGGCGGCCGGCCTGATCTGGCCGAGCACCTCGCCGCAGACCGCGAACAGGGCGTCGGCGTCCTTGTCGTCGGTGATGTAATAGGTCGCGCGGACGATGTCGTGCATGGTGAAGCCGCCTTCCCTCAGCGCGGCCTCGATCGTCTTAAAGCAGTTGCGTGCCTGGCTCGTGACGTCGTCAGGCATCGTCATGGTCTTGTAGTCGTAGCCGGTGGTGCCGGACACGAAAGCCATGTTGCCGTCGATTACGGCGCGGCTGTAGCCCGCGGCCTTTTCAAAGGGTGAGCCGGTGGAGACGAGTTGACGGGGCATCGGGACCTCGGGTTCAGGGGTGGGCCGATTTCGGCGCGGTTTAAGGAGTTTTTCGCGGCGCGCGCAACCCCTCGCGGGCACCGGCGAAACGGACTTCAGGCCACGTCAGCGGGCGGCACGGCTCCGCTCCGGCGGCGCGCCAGAATATCCTTGACGATCATGACCGAGATCATGAACAGCAGGGCCATGGTGATGGCGCCGCGCCAGCGCGGGCGCGCGTCGTGGGCAAGGTTCGCCATGGCTCAGGCCGCGCTCGGCACGAGCAGGACTTTTGCCTTCCGGGTCCGGACTGCCGGCATTTTCGGCAGCTTCTTTCCGGTCGCGACGATCATGCCCCAGGCGCCGTCGAGCGCGCCCTCGGCGAGTTCGAGGCCGAGCAGCCGCTCGCGCTCGAACGTACCAGGCAGCGACAACTGGCCGGTCCTGGCGGCCGAGAAGCCGAAGCGGGCGTAGTAGGGCGCGTCGCCGAGCAGGATGACCGCGCGATGGCCGCGCGCCTTCGCCGTAGCGAGCGCGCGGGCCATCAGCGCGGCCCCGACCCCGAACTGGCGGGAGGGAGCCTCAACCGCCAGCGGGCCGAGCATGAGCGCCGGCTGGCCGCCGGCGCTGACGTGCCACAACCGCAGCGTACCGACCAGGCGGCCCTCCGCCACGGCCGACAGGCTGAGGCCGTCGGCGGGGGCGCGTCCGTCGCGCAGGCGCTGGCAGGTGCGCATATGGCGGTTGTCGCCAAAGCAGGCATCCAGCAGCGCTTCGCGCGCAGTGACGTCCGAAGCCCGCTCGGCACGGATCGCGAACCGGGCGGCATCGGAGACGAGGGTCTTGGTGGTCGTCCGCAAAGCAGTCATGGCACGTCAGTCCCCGCTCGCAACGGCAGGCATGCCGCGCAAAGCGTTGTCTTCAGATCGGAGATGACAGGGAGGGAGCCGGCGCACCGGCTCCCGTTATTCGGACCTCGAAAGAGGCCGTTTCAGATGTGGTAGGTCTTCAGCGGCGGGATGCCGTTGAACGCCACCGACGAGTAGGTCGACGTATAGGCCCCGGTGCCTTCGATCAGCAGCTTGTCGCCGATCTCGAGCGTCACCGGAAGCGGATACGGCATCTTCTCGTACAGCACGTCGGCGCTGTCGCAGGTCGGCCCCGCGAGCACGCACGGCGTCATGTCCGCGCCGTCATGCGGCGTGCGGATGGCGTAGCGGATCGACTCGTCCATCGTCTCGGCGAGACCGCCGAACTTGCCGATGTCGAGATACACCCAGCGCACCTCGTCCTCGTCGCTCTTCTTGGAGATCAGAACGACTTCGGTCTCGATGATGCCGGCGTTTCCGACCATGCCGCGCCCGGGTTCGATGATCGTCTCCGGGATCTGGTTGCCGAAATGCTTGCGCAGCGCACGGAAGATCGACCGGCCGTACTGCACGACCGGAGGAACGTCCTTGAGGTACTTCGTCGGGAAGCCGCCGCCCATGTTGACCATGGTGAGGGCAATCCCGCGCTCGGCGCAGTCACGGAACACCTGCGAGGCCATCGCCAGCGCGCGGTCCCACGCCTTCACCTTGCGCTGCTGCGAGCCGACATGGAACGAGATGCCGCACGGCTCCAGCCTCAGGCGCTTGGCGAGGTCGAGCACCTCGACCGCCATCTCCGGGTCGCAGCCGAACTTCCGCGACAGCGGCCACTCGGCGCCGGCGCAGTCATAGAGGATGCGGCAGAACACCTTGGCGCCGGGGGCGGCGCGGGCGATCTTCTCGACCTCGGCGGCGCAGTCGACCGCGAACAGGCGAATGCCGAGCGCGAAGGCGCGCGCGATGTCGCGCTCCTTCTTGATCGTGTTGCCATAGGAGATGCGGTCCGCCGTCGCACCGGCAGCCAGCGCCATTTCGATCTCGGCAACCGTCGCGGTGTCGAAGCAGGAGCCCATCGACGCCAGCAGCGACAGCACCTCGGGCGACGGGTTCGCCTTCACCGCGTAGAACACGCGGCTGTCCGGCAGCGCCTTGGCAAAGGTCTGATAGTTGTCGCGCACGACTTCGAGGTCGACGACGAGACACGGCTCGGTGTCGAGGCCCTCGCTGCGGCGGTTGCGCAGGAATTCCTGAATACGTTCGGTCATGGCACTCTCCCAAACGGCCCAGCGACGGGCGCGTTCAAACAGTTCTCGGACCTGAGCGCTTCGGCCTTGCCGCACGATGGAGACGCGACAAAGCCTCGAACTCGAGGACCGAATTGTGCTGCCGTGGATTGGTTGGGAGATTTCCCGCCCGCACACCTGGCAATGAAGGACAAGCCTTTTCAGTAGCCCGCGCCGGCGTTGGAATGCCGGTAGAGACCAAAAAAGCCCGATCCGTCGTTGCTTTAAGTCGCGTCCCCCGTTGAGAGCGGGGTGCGCCGGTTCGCCTCCGGCTGCCAGTCACGGTTGCAAGGGGTGGAGAGACCTTCAACGGCATCCCTGGAGAGAGATGCTGGCCGCTCGAACTTGAGACGACCCTCGGTTCTTCATCCCTTGGCGGCTGTCCGGCCTCTTGTCCGGATACCTACCGACTGACACACGACCACAGGCACGTGCGAAATTGGGCAAGCTGGGAAATAAGTCTTTTGACTCGGCTTCGCAAGATTTTTTTTAGGCTGGGGACAAATTTCCGGCGCGCGTGCTTACGAAAGCGTTCGCTGCGCGCGTCGCGGCTGACAAACATGAACGGCTGTTAAGATTCTCGAGGCGGCGCGACGTGCTGCGGAGCCTATGCCACAAGCGGTTTTCGCGCGTGTCAGCCGCGCCGGAAGAACGGCTCGATGCGCTGCGCGTTGCGGATGAACGCCACCATGATCAGCACGCCGATGCCGAACAGCACCGCCTGCAGGATGTGCGCCGAGGTGTCGTTGAGGCCGAACAGGATCGCGAGCGCCCAACCGCCGGCGAACGCCGCGCCGAACACTTCGGCGCCGATCAGGATCGCCGCCGAGATGACGGTAATGACGCTCGGCCAGGCGATCTCGCGGGAGGATGTCGAAGCGGGCTGTGGGCTCATGAAAAGGGGTCCTGTTTTCGGGGCGCAATCTCTCCGAAATGGCCCCTTCGATCAAGCGCAAAAGGCTCAAAAATGCCGCATCGCGTGCTATAGATTGCCACAGGAATTTAGGGCGAAAACGGGATTTGAGATGTCGGAATTAGTACAGACGGCGGATCTGTCGGAAGGCAGGGCGAACCCCCTTCTCAAGCCGTGGGAGACCCCGTTCGAGACCCCGCCTTTCGCCGAGATCGAGCCGGAGCACTTCCTGCCGGCCTTCGAGCAGGCCTTTGCCGACCATGCCGCCGAGATCGGGGCGATCACCCATGATCCCTCGGCGCCTGACTTCGCCAACACCGTCACGGCGCTGGAGCGCTCGGGCAAGCTGCTGTCGAAGGTCTCGGCGGTGTTCTACGACCTGGTCTCGGCCCACTCCAATCCGGCGATCCTGGAGATCGACAAGGAGGTCTCGCTGCGGATGGCGCGGCACTGGAACCCGATCATGATGAACGCTGTGCTGTTTGGCCGCATCGCCATGCTGCACGAGAACCGCGCCGCGCTGGGCCTCACCGGCGAGCAGATGCGCCTGCTGGAGCGCAGCTACACCAACTTCCACCGCGCCGGCGCCGGCCTCGACGAGGCCGCCAAGAAGCGCCGCGCCGAGATCAACGAGCGGCTGGCCCAGCTCGGCACCTCGTTCAGCCACCATCTGCTCGGCGACGAGCAGGAGTGGTTCATGGAGCTCGGCGAGGACGACCGCACGGGCCTGCCCGACGCCTTCGTCGCCGCGGCCAGGGCTGCGGCGGAAGAGCGCGGCATGGCCGGCAAGGCGATCGTGACGCTGTCGCGCTCCTCGGTCGAGCCGTTCCTGAAGAGCTCGTCCCGCCGCGACCTGCGCGAGAAGGTCTACAAGGCCTTCACCGCCCGCGGCGACAACGGCAATGCCAACGACAACAACGCTACCATCGTGGAGATCCTGGCGCTGCGCGAGGAGGCCGCGAAGATCATGGGCTTCCCGACCTACGCCGCCTACCGGCTGGAGGATTCCATGGCCAAGACGCCGGAGGCCGTGCGCGGCCTGCTGGAGCGGGTCTGGAAGCCGGCCCGGGCGCGGGCGATGGCCGACCGCGACGCGCTGCAGGAGCTGATCGCGGAGGAGGGCGGCAATTTCGCGCTCGCGCCATGGGACTGGCGCTACTACGCCGAAAAGCTGCGCCAGCGCCGCGCCGATTTCGACGACGCCGCCATCAAGCCCTATCTGGTGCTCGATCACATGATCGAGGCCGCCTTCGACTGCGCCACCCGCCTGTTCGGGGTCACCTTCTCGGAGCGCAAGGACGTCCCGGTCTGGCATCCGGATGTCCGGGTCTGGGAGGTCAGGGGGGCCGACGGCCGGCACAAGGCGCTGTTCTACGGCGACTACTTTGCCAGGCCCTCGAAGCGCTCCGGCGCCTGGATGACCTCGCTGCGCGACCAGCAGAAGCTCGACGGCGAGATCGCTCCGCTGGTCATCAATGTCTGCAACTTCTCCAGGGGCGCCGACGGCCAGCCGGCCCTGCTGTCGCCCGACGACGCCCGCACCCTGTTCCACGAATTCGGCCACGGCCTGCACGGCATGCTGTCCGATGTCACCTACCCCTCGCTGTCAGGCACATCGGTGTTCACCGATTTCGTCGAGCTGCCCTCGCAACTCTACGAGCACTGGCAGGAGCAGCCGCAGGTGCTGCGGCAGTTCGCAAAACACTACCAGACCGGCGAGCCGCTGCCGGACGACCTGCTGCAGCGCTTCCTTGCCGCACGCAAGTTCAACCAGGGCTTTGCCACCGTGGAGTTCGTCTCCTCGGCGCTGATCGATCTCGAATTCCACACCCAGCCGGCCGAGGCCAGCCGCGACGTCGCGGCGTTCGAGAAGGCGGAGCTGGAGAAGATCGGCATGCCCGCGGAAATCGCGCTGCGGCACCGGCCCACCCAGTTCGGCCACATCTTCTCCGGCTCCCACTACGCCGCCGGCTATTACAGCTACATGTGGTCGGAGGTGATGGACGCCGACGCGTTCGGCGCCTTCGAGGAGGCTGGCAACATCTTCGATCCCGCGGTGGCCAAGCGCCTGCACGACGACATCTACGCGTCCGGCGGCTCGCGCGAGCCGGAGGAGGCCTATATCGCCTTCCGCGGCCGCGAGCCGGAGGCGGACGCGCTGCTGCGCCGGCGCGGCCTGCTGGAAACGCCGGAGGCCGCTTGATCGGCCTCCGCGAGTCCGCTTTACCTCTCCCGCTTGCGGGGGAGGTCGGCGCGAAGCGCCGGGTGGGGGCTCTCTCCACTCGGGCAGTGTCGTCCGCGGCGAAACCCCCACCCCAGCCCTCCCCCGCAAGCGGGAGAGGGAGCGCACCGTCCTCGTGGTCGCAATCAAAATTTCATCATGCTTTAGGCAGGGACGACGTGGTGCGTGTGTTGTTCGGATTGTTGGGCTTGATCGTCGCGTGGTCGGCCGGCGTAACGTCCGCCGAGGCGCATCCGCATGTCTGGATCACCGCGCGGAGCGAGGTGGTGTACGGCACCGATGGCGCGATGACGGGCGTGCGCCACGCCTGGACCTTCGACGACATGTTCTCGACCTATGCGCTGCAGGGCATCGCCGCCAAGACCAAGGGCGTCTACACCCGCGAGGAGCTGGCCCCGCTGGCGCAGACCAACGTCGAGTCGCTCAAGGAGTTCGGCTTCTTCACCTTCGCCAGGGCCGACGGCAAGAAGACGAAGTTCAACGAGCCTGTCGACTACTATCTCGAATACAAGGAGGGCGCGCTGACCCTGCATTTCGTGCTGCCGCTGAAGGCGCCGGTGGCGTCGAAGCAGCTCGCGCTTGAGGTGTTCGACCCGTCCTACTTCATCGATTTCAAGTTCGAGGACAAGGACCCGATCAAGCTGGTCGGCGCGCCCGCCGCCTGCCAGATGCAGTTTCAGCGGCCGAATGACGAGACCGCCAACGCCCAGCGGCTCAACGAACAGAATTTCATGAGCGGCGACAATTCCAACTATGGCGCGATGTTCGCCAACAAGATCACGGTGAACTGCCCGTGAGGCCGCTGCCTCAGGGCCTCGCACGGGGCATCGCGATCACGGCCGCGGCGTTCGCGACCGTCATCGTCTTCGACGCCGCCTGGCACGCGGTGCTGGCGCAGAATCCGTTCGGCGGTCCGCGTCCCCCGGCCGAGCCGCAGGTCGGCGGCATCGTCGGCTGGATCCTCGCCAGGAAGTCCGAATTCTACCGCGGGATGTCGACGACCATCCGCGCCGCCAAGTCGGACGGCAGCGCGATCTGGACGCTGCTCGGGATTTCATTTGCGTATGGAATCTTCCACGCCGCCGGCCCGGGCCACGGCAAGGCGGTGATCTCGTCCTATCTCGTCGCCAACGAGGAGACCGCGCGGCGCGGCATCGTGCTGTCGTTCGCCTCGGCGTTCCTGCAGGCGCTGGTCGCGGTCGCGATCGTCGCTGTCTTCGCCTGGCTGCTTTCCTCGACGGCGAAGACGATGTGCTCGGCGGAAAAGGCGATCGAGATCGTCAGCTACGCCCTGATCGCGGCCTTCGGCGCCCGGCTGGTCTGGACCAAGGGCGGTGGTTTCATGCGCGCGCTGCAGGCGAAGCCGGAGATGGCGCCGGCTCACCGGCATCATGATCACGGCCATGGCCATCATCACCACCATCATCACGATCATGGCCATGATCACGACGAGCACTGCGGCCACTCGCACGGCCCGACACCGGATCAGCTTGCCGGCCCCGGCGGCTGGCGGCGCGGCCTGGGCACGATCTTCGCCGTCGGCCTGCGCCCGTGCTCGGGCGCCATCCTGGTGCTGGTGTTCTCGCTGGCGCAGGGCCTGTTCTGGGCCGGCATCGCCGCGACCTTCCTGATGGGCCTCGGCACCGCCATCACGGTCGCGACCATCGCCGTCGTCGCCGTATCGGCAAAGGGGCTCGCGAAACGCCTGAGCGCCGGGCGCGAGGGGAGCGGCACGCTGATCATGCGCGGCATCGAATTCGGCGCCGCCGGCCTCGTGCTCTTGTTCGGTCTCGGCCTGCTGTTCGGCTACCTCGCTGCCGAACGTGCGACGTGCTTGTAGACCGTAGGGCGGAGATCCCATGTCACGCGAGCAATTCTGGTTCTTTCACCCGTTCCGGGTGCGCTACTCCGAGATCGACGGCCAGGGCGTCGTCTTCAACGCGCATTATCTGACCTATTTCGACACCACCATCACCGAATATTTTCGCGCGCTCGGCTACGATCAATACGCCGATGCCAGGCAAACCGGCGTTGATTTCCACGTCGTCAAATCCGTCATCGAATACAAGGCGCCGGTGCGCTTCGACTGGGAGCTCGAGGTCGGCGCGCGCGCGGCGCGGATCGGCAATTCGAGCATGACCTTCGAGCTCGCGATCTTCCTGAAGGGTGAGGGCGAAGCGCTGGTGACCGGCGAGATCGTCTGGGTCAACACCGACCAGAAGACGCACCGCCCGGTTCCGATACCGAAAGCGACCCGCGACCTGATCGCGGCACGGGAGCAGCGTCTGGCGGTGTGAGACACGCGCGGCGCAGTCGTGGGTAAGTCCGCGAGAAGCGAAAGCGTCCTGCGGGCGACGGAGGCAAAAGAGCCGTTCTTCGGGAAGAGCGCGAAGTAAGCCGTAAAGCCATTGCGCAGGGAAGGCCGGGTGCGGCGCGCACCCGGTCTTCCCTGCGCCCTCAGATTGGAGAGGGCGGGAAAACGAGATGCAAACCTCGGGCAGTTCATGTCGCGAGAATGCTTCCTCATATTTTGCTGTTATCGTCCGCGAAAGCGGACGATCCAGTTTTCCAGAGACGCCAATGATTGAACCGAGAGGCCGCGGCGTACTGGATCCTCCGCCTGCGCGGAGGATGACAGCGGTGTGTGGCGCTACCTCTTGTAACGGGGCGAGAGTACAGCACGCCCAACCTCGCCCTACGCCGGCAAATACATCTTGAGCGCCGGTAGGAAGAAGATCGCGATGTTGATCGCAAACCCCAGGCTCCAGAGGATCGAACGCAGGGTCGGGCGGTCGCCGAGATAGGTGAAGACGTAGGCGATTCGCACGATCACGAAGAGGATGGCGAGTTCGTCGATCAGGTGCTGCGGCGCCTGCCGAAACTCAGCCAACAGCACGGCGACCGCGAAGAACGGAAAGGCCTCGATGCCGTTCTGGTGCGCGCCGAGCGCGCGGGCGCGGATCGGGTCGGCGTAGAAGGCGTCATCGCGCGGCTTCGAATTGTCGAAGCGGCCGCCGGCCGTCCATTTGACTGATACGATCGTCAGGAGATACAGCAGCAGCGTCCCGAAAACGCACCATTCGGCGATCGTCATGGTTCCTCCCCGGGCGCGCGGCAATTTTGCGAAAATAGCGAACCGGCGGTTATCTTGACAAGGATGGTGCAACGCGCGAAGCCATCGAAACATGACCGTGGTCGTTCCCTTTGGAAATGCGAAGCCGGCGCTAGCCGCCCAGCCGCAACGCATCGGCGTGCTGCTGGTCAATCTCGGCACGCCCGATACCGCCGACGCCCAGGGCGTGCGGGTCTACCTGAAGGAATTCCTCTCCGATTCCCGCGTGATCGAGGACCAGGGTCTGGTCTGGAAGCTGATCCTCAACGGCATCATCCTGCGCGTGCGGCCCGGCCGCAAGGCGCTCGACTACCGGAAGATCTGGAATGCAGAGAGGAACGAATCCCCGCTCAAGACCATCACCCGCTCGCAGGCCGAGAAGCTCGCCGATGCGATCGCCGATCACGACCATGTCGTGGTCGATTGGGCGATGCGCTACGGCAACCCGTCGATCCGCTCGCGCATCGACGCGCTCGTTGCAGAGGGGTGCGACCGCCTGCTGGTGGTGCCGCTCTATCCGCAATATTCGGCGGCGACTTCGGCGACCGTCTGCGACGAGGTGTTTCGGGTGCTGGCCGACATGCGCGCGCAGCCGACGCTGCGGGTGACGCCGCCCTATTACGACGATCCCGATTACATCGAGGCGCTCGCGGTCTCGATCGAGGGGCACCTGGCATCGCTGCCGTTCGAGCCCGAACTGGTCGTGGCGTCGTTTCACGGCATGCCGCAGAAATATGTCGACCAGGGCGACCCCTACCAGGCGCAGTGCGTTGCAACGACGGAAAGCCTGCGCAAGCGGCTCGGGCTTGATGCCGCAAGACTGCTGCTTACATTTCAGTCACGCTTCGGCAACGACGAGTGGCTGCAGCCCTATACGGACAAGACCATCGAAAAACTCGCGAAAGATGGTGTGAAGCGCATTGCCGTCGTTACCCCCGGCTTCACCGCCGATTGCCTGGAGACGCTGGAAGAGATCGCGCAGGAGAATGCCGAGATCTTCAGGCACAACGGCGGCGAGCAATTTTCCGCCATTCCCTGCCTCAATGACAGTGAGCCCGGCATGGACGTCATCCGCCAGCTCGTGCTGCGCGAGTTGCAGGGTTGGATATAGCGTTAAGAAAATGCCCGCAGATTGCCGCCGCCCGGACGGAAGAACATCTGGTGGCCGCCCATCCGTTCCCTAACTATATAACATATGGAGAACAGCCGGACTGAACCGGCGCCGCGGTGACGCTGACTCATGGTGAGAGACGGTGTCCGGCAACGCATCACCTTGCCGTATCTGGAGGACCTTATGACTGGTTTCGATATTTTCGCGATCGCGTTCGTGCTGCTCGTCGTCGTCACGCTGTTCGCCGGGGTCAAGACCGTCCCGCAGGGCTATGACTGGACCATCGAGCGGTTCGGCAAATATACGCGAACGCTGTCGCCGGGGTTGAACCTGATCGTGCCCTATTTCGATCGCGTCGGCCGCAAGATGAACGTGATGGAGCAGGTGATCAACATCCCCGAGCAGGAGGTGATCACCAAGGACAACGCTACCGTGACGGTGGACGGCGTCGCCTTTTTCCAGGTGTTCGACGCGGCCAAGGCCAGCTACGAGGTCGCCAATCTCGAACAGGCGATCATCGTCCTGACCATGACCAACATCCGTTCGGTGATGGGCTCGATGGACCTCGACCAGGTGCTGTCGCATCGTGACGAGATCAACGAGCGGCTGTTGCGCGTGGTCGATGCCGCCGTGTCGCCATGGGGGCTGAAGGTCAACCGCATCGAGATCAAGGACATCGTGCCGCCGGCCGATCTGGTCGAGGCGATGGGCCGGCAGATGAAGGCCGAGCGCGTCAAGCGCGCCGACATCCTGCAGGCCGAAGGCCAGCGCCAGTCGGAAATCCTGCGCGCCGAAGGCGCCAAGCAGGGGCAGATCCTGCAGGCCGAAGGCCGTCGCGAGGCCGCGTTCCGCGATGCCGAGGCGCGCGAACGCCTGGCGGAAGCCGAAGCCAAGGCGACGCAGATGGTTTCCGAATCCATCGCCAAGGGCGACATTGCCGCGCTGAACTATTTTATCGCCGACAAATACATCAAGGCGTTCGGGAGTTTCGCGGAATCGCCGAACCAGAAGATCCTGATGATCCCGGTGGAGGCGACCAGCGTGCTGTCCTCGCTCGCCGGCATCGGCGAGATCGCCAAGGCGGCGTTCGGCGAGAGTTCGGCCTCGGCCGCGGCCGCCGCACGGCGGACCTCCTCGGTGCCGAGCACCGGCCCGGCGCCGCCGGTCGCGCCGCAGCGGTGAGGCGTGGTTCGGAAGATCACATTGCTTGATGAGAGGTTCGTATCATGGCCGACATGTTTTCTACCCTCGGCACCTGGAACTGGTTGATCTTCGGCTTCATCCTGATGGCGCTGGAGCTGCTTGCGCCGGGTGTCTTCATGTTCTGGCTCGGGCTCGCAGCGCTGCTGGTCGGGTTGCTGTCGTTCGCGATCAATCCGTCGTGGCAGACGCAGCTCCTGATGTTTGCGGTGTTCGCTCTCGCCGCGGTGCCGGCGTGGCGCTACTTCGCGCGCAGCGCGGGCAGCCGCAGCCAGAGCCCGTTTCTCAACAACCGGACCAAGGCGCTGGTCGGCCGCGAATTCACCCTGGAGAAACCGATCGTCGATGGATCAGGCACGGTGCGGATCGACGACACGATCTGGCGCGTCGCCGGCCCCGACGCGCCCGCCGGCAGCCGCGTCAAGGTGGTGCAGGCCGACGGCGCCAGCCTGACGGTGGCGGTGGCTTAAATCGCCGTGCGCCTGCTCCAGCGCTCCGCGAAATGATGCAGCGGCTGGAAGCTCGCCATCAGCTCGCGGCCGAGCGGCGTCAGGCTGTAGCCGTCGCTGGTCAGGAGCTCGACGAGGCCGGCCTCGCGCAGTTCGGAGAGGCGGGCCTGCATCACGGTCGGCGAGGCGTCGTCGCAGGCGGTGCGCAGCGCGCGCGAGGTCAGGGGGCCGTCGCGCAGCTCCCAGACGATCCGCAAGGTCCAGCGGCGGCCGAGCAGATCGAGCAGGGCCATGATCGGCCGGCCGGTCCGGGAACCGCGAACGGCGCGTGGCTTGGTAGTGGCGGCCGGTTTCGGCATGCGGACCTCTCTTGCGTTCCGCTACAAATAATGTAGCGTTATGCTACGTTATTTGTAGCACAGGAGCTGGCCATGTCCCAGAGCTCACCGCGCATCGCGCCGCTCGAGCCGCCTTATGCCCCGGAGATTGCCGGGCAGTTCGACCGGATCATGCGCGGCGCGCTACCGCTGATGCTGTTTCGCGTGGTCGCCGGCAGCGCCCGCGCCTGGGAGAAATTCACCGCCGGCGGCCTGCTTGACCGCGGGCCGCTGTCGTTGCGGGAGCGCGAGATCGTGATCGACCGCACCTGCGCGCGGACAGGATGCGAATACGAATGGGGCGTCCATGTCGCAACCTTCGCGCAAGCCGCGCGCCTGACCGAAGAGCAAATCCGCGCCACCGTGCGCGGGGCCGCCGATGCGACATGCTGGTCGGCGGCCGAGCAGGCCCTGATCGCCGCCGCCGACGCGCTGCACGCGCGCGCCACGCTCAGCGACGCCGAGTTCGCCGATCTGTCGGCGCATTATGATGAGGCGCAGATCTTCGAAATCATGCTGCTGTGCGGATTCTATCGCACGGTATCGTATCTCGCGAATGGACTGGCGCTGCCGCTGGAGGAGAAGGCGGCGCGATTTCCGGCGCCAATCTAACCCCGTCATTGCGAGGAGCGAAGCGACGAAGCAATCCATCCATCCGTTATGCCGCGCGATGGATTGCTTCGCTGCGCTCGCAATGACGGGGAGATAATTGCGACTTACGCCACGCCCGCCCGCAAAAAGTCGTGCAGATGCACGATGCCGACCGGCTTGGTGCCGTCGGCGACGATCAGCGTCGTGATCTTCGAGGAGTTGAGAATCTCCAGCGCCTCGCCGGCCAGCACGTCGCGGCCGATCGTCTTCGGATTGCGCGTCATCACCTCGTCGACGGTCGCCGCCATCAGGTCGGGATGATCCATGTGGCGGCGCAAATCGCCGTCGGTGACGATGCCGGCGAGATGTCCGCGCGCGTCGATGATGCCGACGCAGCCAAAGCCCTTCGACGTCATCTCGACCAGCGCCTCGGACATCTTGGTGCCGAGCGGCTTCAGCGGCACGGCATCGCCTGAATGCATGAGGTCGCGGGCGTATTTGAGGAGCGCGCCGAGCTTGCCGCCGGGATGCAGCACGCTGAAATCGGTCGTGGTGAAGCCGCGGCCCTCGAGCAGCGCGATCGAAAGCGCGTCGCCGAGCGCCAGCATCATCAGCGAGGAGGTCGTCGGCGCGAGGTTGTGCGGACAGGCCTCGCGCGCCTTCGGCAGCGTCAGCGCGACGTCGGCCGCCTTGGCGAGCGAGGAGTCCCGATCCGCCGTCATCGCGATCACGGCGATGCGGAAGCGCTTGGCATAGGTGATCAGATTCTTCATCTCCGGCTGCTCGCCGGACCAGGACAGCGCCAGGATGACGTCGTCGGCCGTGATCATGCCGAGGTCGCCATGGCTCGCCTCGGCGGCATGGACAAAGAAGGCCGGCGTGCCGGTCGAGGCAAAGGTCGCGGCGATCTTGCGGCCGATATGGCCCGACTTGCCGAGCCCGGTGACGATCAGCCGCCCCTTGGCGTTGCGGATCAGGTCGGCCGCGGCGGTGAAGGGGGCGCGGAGATCGGATTGCAGCGCCGCCGTCAGCGCCGCGATCCCGCTGCCCTCGGCATCGAGCGTGCGCAGCGCCGATTGAACGGCGGAGTCAGCGGGGTCGGTGCCGGATGAATCGGTCATCAGCGGATGCGGTTTAGCCATGTCTGTCCCAGGGAGGAGGGCGCTACGCGCCAAACCCGTCCATAGCATGGCCGCTGCCGCGATGCGACGTGCGCGGGGCCGTCCTCAACGCCTCATTAACCATAATTGTTTTAACTCCATTAACGACGTGTTCCGCCCGACCGGGCGGTAGACGTTGGCTAAGTGACTGTTTGGGTTGGGATATATTTTTGGTGAGGGCGGGGCCAGCAACGGGCCGGAACAGCCGCGCGCGTGTCATTCGCGCTGCCTTGCCGTGCCTTGCGCTGATCGTCCTGACGGAAACCGCGGCTGAGGCACAGACCGTCACGCCGGACCTGTTCAGCTCGCGCCGCGCCAGCCAGTTGACGCCATCGGATTCGCCGCTGCGGCGGACCGCAGCCGAAGCGAACGATCCGCTCGCAAGCCCGAGGCTTCCCGAGAACGAGCAGCCCGCGCCGCCGCCGCGGACCGGGCCGATCCCGACCTACGGGCTTCCGGCGGCGAACGGCGCCGCTGATACCGGCTACGACTCGCTGAACCGCAGGCGCAAGCAGCCGAAATACTATCCGGCGCAGGCCAGGCCGAAGCCGCCGATCGGGCCCGGCAGTCCGCCGCGTCCCGCGATCGCAGCGAACACGCCGCTGCGGCTCTCGATCCCGCCGTCGGCGTCGGCGCACAAGACGCCGATCCCGCCGGCGATGGCGGGGACGATCGCCGGGCAGCCGCCGCGCAAGCGGCTCAAGGTCGACGACGATCCGTTCGGCGCGGTCGGCGATTACGCCGGCAGCTTCCTGATCAAATCGGCGGTCGAAGTCTCCGCCGGCTACGACACCAATCCCGGCCGCCTTGCCGTGCAGCAGGGCAGGCCGCTCTACGTGGTCGCGCCGGAATTTTTGGCGGTCTCCGACTGGGAGCGCCACGCGCTGGTCGCCGACCTGCGTGGCTCCTTCACCGGCTACACCAGCAACCTCACGCCGAACGCCGACGGCACGCCGCTGTCCGCGCCGCTCGACATCGACCGGCCCAATTTCATCGGCCATGTCGACGGCCGGCTCGATGTCAGCCGCGACACAAGGCTGCTGGCGCAGGGGCGCCTGTTCGTCTCGACTGACAATCCCGGCAGCCCGAACGTGCAGGCGGGGCTGGCCAGATATCCTGTTTACACCACCGTCGGCAGCACCATCGGCGTCGACCAGAGCTTCAACCGCCTGCAGGTGTCCGCCGGCGCCACCGTCGACCGCACCGATTATACCAACTCAAAACTCACCGACGGCACCTCGAGCACCAACGACGACCGCAACTTCACCCAGTATGGCGGCGTCGGCCGCGTCAGCTACGAATTGCGGCCCGGGTTGAAGCCGTTCGTGGAAATGCAGGGCGACAGCCGCGTCCACGACCTCAGGCTCGACCGCAGCGGCTATGCGCGCGATTCATCGGGCGGCTATGCCAAGGGCGGCACCAGCTTCGAATTCTCGCGGCTGCTCACCGGCGAAATCGCCGCCGGCTACGCCATGCGCGACTATGCCGATCCCAGGCTGAACCGCCTCGAAGGCCTGCTCGTCTCGTCCTCGCTGGTCTGGACCGCGACGCCGCTGACGACGGCCAAATTTGTTTCCGACACCACGATCACGGAGACCACGATGCCCGGCACCTCGGGCGTGCTGACGCACATCTACACCGTCGAGGTCGACCATGACTTCCGCCGCTGGCTGACCGCGATCGGCAAGTTCACCTGGGGCAACCTCGACTACCAGGGCAATCCAAGGCGCGACAAGATCTACACGCTGTCGGGCGAAGCCATCTACAAGCTGAACCGCAACGTCTGGCTCCGTGGCACGCTGCAGCGGGGCTGGCTGGAGTCGAATATTCCGGGGAACAACTCGGCGTCGACGGTGATGCTGCTGGGCGTGCGGGTGCAGAATTGAGGGCGTCTGAACTCGTCATTGCCGGGCTTGACCCTGCAATCCATCGCTTCGCAAGAGTCTCATGAAGGTTGATGGATGCCCGGATCAAGTCCGGGCATGACAGCAGCAAAAATTGCCCGCTCTGTCTCCCTTACCGCGGCAGCGTCGTCGTCCCCATCAGATACTGGTCTATAGCCCGTGCGCAGAGGCGGCCCTCGCGGATCGCCCAGACCACCAGCGACTGGCCGCGGCGCATGTCGCCGGCCGAAAACACGTTCGGCAGCGAGGTCTGGTAGTCGTGCGTGTTGGCGCGGACGTTGCCGCGCTGGTCGAGATCGACGCCGAGCGTCTTCAGCATGCCCTCGTGCACCGGATGGACGAAGCCCATCGCGAGCAGCACGAGCTCCGCGTCGAGTTCGAACTCGGTGCCGGGCAGCGGCTTGAACTTGTCGTCGACCTTGACGCAATGCAGCTTCTGCACCTTGCCGTCGGCGCCGGAGAATTTCTGCGTCAGCACGGCGAACTCTCGGGCCGCGCCTTCGGCCTGGCTCGACGAGGTCCGCATCTTCAACGGCCAGTTCGGCCAGGTCAGGCCCTTGTTCTCGTGCTCGGGCGGCGCCGGCATGATCTCGAGCTGGGTCACCGACTTCGCGCCCTGCCGGAACGAGGTGCCGATGCAGTCGGAGCCGGTGTCGCCGCCGCCGATCACGACGACGTGCCTGCCGCCGGCGAGAATGTCCGCGGCCGCACCGAGCGGCTCGGAGGAGTTGCGGCGGTTCTGCTGCGGCAGGAAGTCCATCGCGAAATGGATGCCGTCGAGTTCGCGTCCCGGGATCGGCAAATCGCGGCCGGCCTCGGCGCCGCCGGTCAGCGCCACCGCGTCATACTGGTTGAGCAGTTCGCGCGGATCGATCGCGCCCTCGGCGCTGCCGCCGACATGAACGCCGTAATGGAACGTGACGCCCTCGGCTTCCATCTGCGCCACGCGGCGGTCGATGACGTGCTTTTCCATCTTGAAGTCGGGAATGCCGTAGCGAAGCAGTCCGCCGGCCTTGGCGAATTTCTCGTAGACATGGACGTCGTGGCCGGCGCGCGCGAGCTGCTGCGCGGCGGCTAGGCCCGCGGGGCCGGAGCCGACCACCGCGACCTTCTTGCCGGTCCTGGCCGCGGCGATTTCGGGCTTCAGCCAGCCATTGTCCCAGGCGCGATCCACGATCGCGCACTCGATGGTCTTGATGGTGACCGGGTTGTCGTTGATGTTGAGCGTGCAGGAGGCCTCGCACGGCGCCGGGCAGATGCGGCCGGTGAATTCGGGGAAATTGTTGGTCGAGTGCAGGTTGCGCGAGGCTTCTTCCCAGTTGCCCTGATAGACGAGGTCGTTGAAATCGGGGATCTGGTTGTTGACCGGGCAGCCCGGCGTGCCCGGCGCCACCGAGCCGGTACCGTGGCAATAGGGAATGCCGCAATTCATGCAGCGCGCGGCCTGGTCGCGGGTGTCCTTCTCGCTCAGCGGAATGACGAATTCGCGGTAGTGCTTCAAACGTTCGGCGACCGGCGCATACTTGCGGTCGTGGCGGTCGAATTCCAGAAAACCTGTGATCTTACCCATTAAACCTGATGCCCCTGCATCTGACGTTCGTTGTGTTTCTGTCGCCTCCGTCATTGCGAGGAGCGCTGGCGACGAAGCAATCCATGGTTCGGCTTGGGGAGCGATGGATTGCTTCGCTGCGCTCGCAATGACGGGCTCGTTGTAATTAAGCCCCGATCGCGATTTTCGGCTCGGCATCGGCGTTCGCCTTCATTTCCTTCAGTGCGCGGCGGTATTCCACCGGCATCACTTTGCGGAATTTCGGCAGCCAGGCCTTCCAGTCCGCGAGGATCTCGGCGGCCTTCTTCGAGCCGGTCAGCTTGGCGTGGCGCGAGATCAGGACGTGCAGCCGCTCGACGTCGGACGAGAGCAGGTTCTGGAACACGTCGACCCGGCCATGCGCTTCGAGATCGCCGGAGTGGTGGTAGGTGTTGGCGTTGATCAGCTCTTCCGAGAGCACCGGCTCCAGGTCGACCATCGCCATGTTGCAGAGCTTTGCGAAGTCGCCGGCCTCGTCCAGCACATAGGCGATACCGCCCGACATGCCGGCCGCGAAGTTGCGCCCGGTCTTGCCGAGCACCACGACGATGCCGCCGGTCATGTATTCGCAGCAGTGATCGCCGGCGCCCTCGACGACCGCGACCGCGCCGGAGTTGCGCACCGCGAAGCGCTCGCCGGCGATGCCGCGGAAATAGCATTCGCCCTCGATCGCGCCGTACATCACGGTGTTGCCGACGATGATCGATTCTTCCGGCACGATGCCGGAGTTTTTCGGCGGCTTGACGATAATGCGGCCGCCCGACAGGCCCTTGCCGACATAGTCGTTGCCCTCGCCTTCGAGATCGAAAGTGACGCCCGTGGCAAGCCACGCGCCGAATGCCTGGCCCGCGGTGCCCTTCAGGCTGACGTGGATGGTGTCGAGCGGCAATCCGGCATGGCCGTAGATCCTGGCGACCGCGCCTGACAGCATCGCGCCCGCCGAACGATCTGTATTGTTGATCTCTTCCTCGATTTTGACCGGCGCGCCGCGGTCGAGCGCGGCCTGCGCCTTCTCGATCAGGCGGCGGTCCAGCACCTTCTCCAGATGATGGTCCTGGGGCTCGGCGTGATAGATCTTCTGGCTCTTCTCTTCCTTCTGCCGCACGAACAGCTTTGAGAAATCGAGGCCCTTGGCCTTCCAGTGCGCCACCAGCCTGGACTGGTCGAGCATCTGGGTCTGGCCGACCATCTCGTCGAACTTCCTGTAGCCGAGCGAGGCCATGATCTCGCGGACTTCCTCGGCGACGAAGAAGAAATAGTTGATGACGTGCTCGGGCTGGCCGGTGAAGCGCTTGCGCAGCACCGGGTCCTGCGTCGCGACGCCGACCGGGCAGGTGTTGAGATGGCACTTGCGCATCATGATGCAGCCCGCCGCGATCAGCGGCGCGGTGGCGAAGCCGAATTCGTCGGCGCCGAGCAGTGCGCCGATCACGACGTCACGGCCGGTGCGGAAGCCGCCGTCGACCTGCACGGCGATGCGGCTGCGCAGCCGCTCGCGAACCAGCGTCTGGTGGGTTTCGGCAAGGCCGATTTCCCACGGCGAACCTGCATGCTTGATCGAGGTGAGGGGAGACGCACCGGTGCCGCCCTCGAAGCCCGCGATGGTGACGTGGTCGGCGCGCGCCTTGGCGACGCCCGCGGCCACCGTGCCGACGCCGATTTCGGAGACCAGCTTGACCGAGACCGCGCCGGTCGGATTGACGTTCTTGAGGTCGTAGATGAGCTGCGCCAGGTCCTCGATCGAGTAGATGTCGTGGTGCGGCGGCGGCGAGATCAGGCCGACGCCGGGCGTCGAATGCCGCACGCGCGCGATCGTCGCGTCGACCTTGTGGCCGGGCAACTGGCCGCCTTCGCCGGGCTTGGCGCCCTGCGCCATCTTGATCTGCATCATGTCGGAGTTGACGAGATATTCCGTCGTCACGCCGAAGCGGCCCGAGGCGACCTGCTTGATCGCCGAACGCATCGAATCGCCGTTCGGCATCGGCTTGAAGCGATCGGACTCCTCGCCGCCCTCGCCGGTGTTCGACTTGCCGCCGATCCGGTTCATGGCGATCGCGAGCGTCGTGTGTGCCTCGCGCGAGATCGAGCCGAAGCTCATCGCGCCCGTGGCGAAGCGCTTGACGATTTCGGCGGCCGGCTCGACCTGCTCCAGCTTCACCGGCTTGCGCTTCTCGTCCTCGGCGGTCTTGATCCGGAACAGGCCGCGCAGCGTCAACAGCCGCTCGGACTGCTCGTTGAGGATCTTCGCAAAGGCACGGTAGCGCTCCTGCGAGTTGCCGCGCACGGCATGCTGCAGCGTGGAAACGGACTCGGCCGTCCATGCATGGTCCTCGCCGCGGGTGCGGTAGGCGTATTCGCCGCCGACATCGAGCGCGCTCTTGTAGACCTGCGCATCGCCGAACGCGTCCGAATGGCGGCGCGCGGTTTCCTCGGCGATTTCGGCCAAGCCGACGCCCTCGATGCGGGTATGGGTGCCGGCAAAATACTTGGCGACGAAATCGGCCTTCAGCCCGACCGCGTCGAAGATCTGCGCGCCGCAATAGGACTGGTAGGTCGAGATGCCCATCTTCGACATCACCTTGAGCAGGCCCTTGCCGATCGACTTGATGTAGCGCTTGACGATCTCATAGTCGTCGAGCGCGCCGGGCAGGCGCTCCTTCATCGCGATGATGGTTTCGAACGCCAGATACGGATTGATCGCTTCCGCGCCATAACCGGCGAGACAGGCGAAATGATGCACTTCGCGCGGTTCGCCCGATTCGACGACGATGCCGACCGAGGTGCGCAATCCCGTGCGGATCAGGTGATGATGCACAGCGGCGCAGGCGAGCAGCGAGGGGATCGGAATCCGGTCGGTGCCGGCCATGCGGTCGGACAGGATGATGATGTTGACGCCTTCGCGCACCGCGCCTTCGGCGCGCGCGCAGAGTTCGTCGAGCACCTGCTCCATTCCGGCCGCGCCGAAGCCGGCATGGAAGGTGGTGTCGAGGGTGCGCGACTTGAAATGGGTGTCGGCAACGTCGGAGATCGAGCGGATCTTTTCGAGGTCCGCGTCGGTCAGGATCGGCTGACGCACTTCGAGCCGCTTGGTCGAAGCCATGCCCTGCAGGTCGAACAGGTTCGGCCGCGGCCCGATGATCGAGACAAGGCTCATCACCAGCTCCTCGCGGATCGGATCGATCGGCGGGTTGGTGACCTGCGCGAAGTTCTGCTTGAAGTAGGTGAAGAGCGCCTTGGGCCGGTCCGACAGCGCCGAGATCGGCGTGTCGTTGCCCATCGAGCCGGCGGCTTCCTCGCCGGTCGCCGCCATCGGCGTCATCAGGATGCTGATGTCTTCCTGGCTGTAGCCGAACGCCTGCTGCCGGTCGAGCAGCGGCAGGTTCGAGCGCATGCCCTTGACCGGCGCACCAGGCAATTCCTCCAGCACGAGCTGGGTGCGATGCAGCCAGTCGCTGTAGGGGTGGCTCTTGGCCAGATCGGCCTTGATCTCGTCGTCCGGAATCAGCCGCCCCTGTTCGAGGTCGACCAGCAGCATCTTGCCGGGCTGCAGCCGCCACTTGGTGACGATCTGGTCCTCGGGGATCTTCAGGACGCCCATTTCGGACGCCATCACGATGCGGTCGTCTTTGGTGACAAGATAGCGCGCCGGCCGCAGCCCGTTGCGGTCGAGCGTCGCGCCGATCTGGCGGCCGTCGGTGAAGGCGATCGCGGCGGGGCCGTCCCACGGCTCCATCAGCGCGGCGTGATACTCGTAGAACGCGCGGCGCTGCTCATCCATCAAGGGATTGCCGGCCCACGCTTCCGGAATCATCATCATGACCGCGTGCGGCAGCGAGTAGCCGCCCTGCACCAGGAATTCGAGCGCGTTGTCGAAGCAGGCGGTGTCGCTCTGGCCTTCATAGGAGATCGGCCACAGGCGGCTGATGTCCTTGCCGTAGAGTTCCGAATGCACGGAAGCCTGGCGCGCCGCCATCCAGTTGACGTTGCCGCGCAACGTGTTGATTTCGCCGTTGTGGGCGATCATCCGGTACGGATGCGCCAGCGACCATGTCGGGAAGGTGTTGGTCGAGAAGCGCTGATGCACCAGCGCCAGCGCGCTCTCGAAGTCCTTCTCGTGCAGGTCGGGATAATACTTGCCGAGCTGGTCGGCGAGGAACATGCCCTTGTAGATCACGGTGCGGCACGACAGCGAGACCGGATAATAGCCGGCGAGCCCGCGTTCGCGGCGCTGATAGATCGCCTGCGAGATCGACTTGCGCAGGATGTAGAGCCGGCGCTCGAACTCCTCGTCGGTCTTCGCCGTGCCGTTGCGGTCGATGAACACCTGCATGTGGTAGGGTTCGGTCGGCTTCACGGTGACGCCGAGCGAGGCGTTGTCGGACGGCACGTCGCGCCAGCCGAGCAGCAGGAGGCCTTCTTCCCTGATCTGTTCGGCGATGATGCTCTGGATCACCTTTCGCCACGCCGTTTCCTTCGGCATGAACAGCGCGCCGATCGCGTATTGGCCCGGCTCCGGCAGTTGGAAACCGATCTCGGCGGCCTTGCGGGCGAAGAAGGCGTGCGGGATTTGCACCAGAATGCCGGCGCCGTCGCCGGCGCGCGGATCGGCGCCGACCGCGCCGCGATGTTCGAGGTTGCAGAGGATGTTCAGCGCGTCGGAGACGATCTGGTGGGACTTCCTGCCCTTGATGTTGGCGATGAAGCCGACGCCGCAGGAATCCTTCTCCAGGCCGAGGTCGTAAAGGCCCTCGGCCGGCGGACGCCAGTCATGTTCGCGCCAGGAACCTTCAAGCGGAGTGTCGGCCGGTTTCGAAGCCGCGGTCGCCGACAGGGTTTCTGCCACGATGTTTTCGCGCTCGAATTCCGACCCGCTCATTGCATTCCTCTCAAAAAGGCTAAGGGCCTCACCGCATCGTCGGCGCACCTTGGACGCTTGCGGCACCCACCGGGCCACCGCTCGTCCGCCGCGAGCCGCAATTTCTTAAATTCAGGCTTTCCCGTTCAACGTCCCTGAGGAACGGCCTTGCCTGCACTGCCCTGGCACTCGAGGCGCCACGGTTTCGTTGCAATCCCTGTGCCGGGAAAGCGCCGCAATTGAGACAGTGATGCTGTCCTAACTTCGACCATGCCAAATTTTTCTTTACCACACAAGCGCGTGAAAGTCCTCGCCCGCATGCGGATTCGCTGCGCCCAGCCGGGGAAAAGGCTCCAGCAGCACCCTTGCGGAAGCGGCGTGCCCCGATCCGGCCCAAGGACTGCCGGATTTCGTAACGAAATTCGCTGCGGGCCGCCAGACGAGAGAGCCGAACGCTCCCGTCCGGGCCCGGCGGCTGCGGGGCTTACAGGAGCTTTCAGTAATGAAATTGTTCACGGGATGTTTGGCGGCGGGACTGGTCGTTCTGGCGGGCAGCGCGCAGGCTCAGGTGTCCGGGCATGAGGCCGGTCGCTCGCCATACAGGGCGGTATCGGATGTCGAGGCCCCGTATGTGGCGCCGCCCGTCATTTCCGGACCGGAATACGGCCTCCGCCCACGTTACGCACCCGGGCCGCAATATGGATACGCGCCCGGACCCGGCCTGCTGCCTTCGACCGAAGTCTATTCCGTGCTGCGCGACAACGGCTTCTCACCGCTCGGCATCCCGCGGCTGCGCGGCTTCGTCTACACGATCGCGGTGATCGACCGCGGCGGCGAGGACGGACGGCTCGTGATCGACGCACGCAACGGCCGCATCATCCGCTTCGTCCCGTCGGACCGGATGGGCGACAATTATTACGAAGAACAGGGCGCCCTCGGTCGCCCTTCCGCGGTTCCGCAGCCGCAAGCCCATGCGCCGAGCCAAGGTCCGGTCCATGTCGAGGCCGCGCCGCGGCCGTCGAAGCCGGCTGCGCAGGTGGCGAGCCGAACGGTGCCGATGCCCAAGGCCAGCCCGATCGCGGCCAGGCCCGGGCCGGCGGCTCCGGTAGCGCAGGCGGCCGCGCCCGCGCCGAAGCCGGCCGAGGTGCAGGCCGCGGCGGCGCCGACGGAGACGGGCACCGTCCCGGCCAAGCCGGCGCCGCAGATCGCGCCGACCCAGGACATGCCGAAAGCGCAGGGGCTGGAGTAAACGCGTAATCCGGATTGCGCTTTGCTTCCTGCGGGCCACCAACAAAAACGCCCCGGTTTCCCGGGGCGTTTTCGCATTCAGCCAATATCTGCTGAAAACTTCGCGGCGTTACGCGGCGACGGAAGCGTCGACCACCTGCGGGGCCTTCGCGCCGGAGTTGATCGGGATGCTGCGCGGCTTCTTGGCCTCGGGAATCTCGCGGACGAGATCGACGTGGAGCAGGCCGTTCTCGAGCGAGGCGTTCTTCACCTGCACAAAATCGGCAAGCTGGAAGGCGCGCTCGAAGGCGCGGGCGGCGATGCCGCGGTAGAGCACTTCGGATTTTTCCTGGCCGTTCTCGTTGGCAATCTTCTCGCCCTTGATCGTCAGCGTGTTTTCCTTCGCGACGATCGAAAGCTCGCCTTGCGAGAAGCCGGATACCGCAACGCTGATGCGGTAGGCGTTCTCACCGGTGCGCTCGATGTTGTAGGGGGGATAACCGGGGCTGCCGTCCGAGGTCGCCTGATCGAGCAGGTTGAAGAAGCGGTCGAAGCCGACGGTGGAACGATAAAACGGGGTGAGATCGTAGGTGCGCATGGGGTAGTCCTCCATTGAGCGACTGTTTCGGTTACCCGCCCGCCATCGGGCCGGGCCTGATCTTCGTGCAGCCTCAGCTTTCGGGAGCTTGCGCTCTGATTCCGAAACACTGGTAGCGGCCTGCACAGAAATGATATGGGAGGGGTGAATCGGCGTTCAAGAGGGGCGAAGCAGGCCGCTTTTTTGCGCTCCCCGCCTTGATTTCCAGCCTTTTTCACCTAGCCGGTTGCCGTTATGACGCTCGTCTCGATCCCCGCCAACCCGGTTCCGGAGGACGTCGTCTCGGGCACCATCAAGACGCCCGACGGCGCGGAATTGCGGTTCGCGCGCTGGGCGCCGCCGGCCGGGCGCAAGGGCACGGTCTGCGTGTTCGCCGGGCGCAGCGAAACGATCGAGAAATATTTCGAGACGGTGCGCGACCTGCGTGACCGCGGCTTCGCGGTGGCGATGATCGACTGGCGCGGCCAGGGCCATTCCTCGCGCCGCCTGCGCGACCCGCGCAAGGGCTATGTCCGCGACTTCTCCGATTTCGAGGTCGACGTCGAAACCTTCGTGCAGCAGGTGGTGCTGCCGGATTGTCCGCCGCCCTTTTTCGCGCTGGCGCATTCGATGGGCGGCGCCGTCATGCTGCGGCTCGCGCATGCCGGAAAGCGCTGGTTCGACCGCATGGTGCTGTCGGCGCCGATGATCGATCTGCCGGGACGCACGACGGCATTGCCGACGCGACTGCTGCTTCGGGGCATGCGGCTGCTGGGGCAGGGCGGCCGCTACGTGCCCGGCGGCAGCGACAAGTTGACCGGCACGGAATCCTTCATCAACAACCCCTTCACCAGCGATCCCGTCCGCTACGCGCGCAACGCCGCGATCCTGGAGGAAGACCCGACACTTGGCCTCGGCTCACCGACGGTGGCCTGGGCCGACACCGCGTTCCGGGCGATGAATACGTTTCGCGGGATGCACTACCCGTCGGAAATACGTCAGCCGATCCTGATGCTGGCCGCCAGCAACGACACGATCGTGTCCACCGCCGCGATCGAGGAATTCGCCTATCATCTGCGCGCCGGCTCGCATCTCGTCATCGCCGGCTCCAAGCACGAAATCCTGCAGGAGCAGGACCGCTACCGCTCGCAATTCTGGGCGGCGTTCGACGCCTTCGTGCCGGGCACGCCGTTGTTCAAGTGACGCGTTGCGTCACCTTGTGCCGCCACGCGCGCTCACATTCTGGGAGCAGCCGGCTTCGGCAGCCGCGCGGTGATGCGCTCGGGAAATCGTCGCTCGACGAACAGCGTCCTGACCTCGGCGACGCTGAGATAGCGCGTCTCGCCTTCGCCCTTGCCGAGGATTTTCAATAGCACCGGCCATTCGCCCTTCATCAGGATCGGAAAATACCAGCGCGCCGCATCGCCATCGCGCTTGATGTTGGCCGCCATGAAGGCCTCGATCTCCTTCGCCGTCAGCCCGGTCTCGATGCCGCCTGAAGGATCCTTGCAGTCCTTGCCGAAGCTGGCGAGCCGTTCGATCTGCTCGTCGTGAACCTTTGCCTCGGCATCGAGAATGCGCGAGCCGCCGCCATGCTTGTCGAGCGGGCCGTCGCGCAGTTCGTCGAGCACGGCGCCTGAGGTCGCGCTCCTGATCACGCTCGCCGGCCCGAGGCCGTTGGCGATGCCGGCGATCACCCGGGTTGCGATGCGCACCCTGGTCTGCGCCGATCCGGTTTCGCCGCTGGCAGCTCCGATCGTTTCGGCGAGCTGCGACAGCGGCACGACATGGCCGCCGACATAGCCGTTGGCGACGAGTGCGCGCAGGAATGGACAGGGATTGTTGGGTGAAACCGGAAACTGCCCGGCGAGCGCAGTGCCCAGCGACGTGGCAACAGGACGATCCGACATGGTTCAAATCCTCAGAGGCGCAAATAGAAAAATGATCCGTCCCGACATGGAGCAGATGACGGTTTTGAAAAGTGAATTCGGCGGCGCTACTTCAGGGTGTGGGCGAGTCTTGGTGGAATCCGGCGCCGTGTCAACCGACCGCCTCACACATCTCAGGAATCCGCGGCAAGCTTCGGAGCGGTTTCGACGAGGGTCAGCCGGTTGAAGGGGATGCCGGCCTTCACGAGCCCGTCATGGTAATGCGCGACGTCGACCGGCATCTTCCAGTGAAAATTCCGCAAGTAACGCTCGACCGTCAGGTGCGGATAGTTGTTCAGCAGCACCTCGGCCGCGTTGGCCGCTTCCGCGGTTCGTCCCAATTGCGCGAGCGCGGCCGCCCGTATCGCCAGCGCCTGGAGATGATTGGGATTGACGTAGAGCTCTTCGCGCGCCCACGACAGCGAAGCGTCGTATTGCCCGAGCAGGTAATGGCTGAAGGCGTTCACGGCGGCCCACTGATATCGAGGGTCGTTGTTGCCCTGCTGCGCCGCCATCGTGAACAGTTCGATGGCCTGGCGGTGTTCGCCGATAACCAGATGGCACACGCCAAGCACGCCGCGGGCGCCCATGTCATACGGATTGAGCGTGACCGCGCGCTTTGCGGCATCCATCGCCGCCTCGAAATGTCCTTCAGCGGCGTGCAGATAGGCCAGAATCTGAAACGCAAAGGATGAGCGGGGGTCGAGGCGCACGCTGCTCTCGGCGAGGGTCATCGCGGAGTCCCAGGCTTCGCGCGTGCTCTTGATCCAGCCGAACTGGATGGCCTGGATCTGGATGGTGGCGAGATAGGCGCGCGCGATCGACAGCGTCGGATCGAGCGCGATGGCTTCCTTGAACAGGCTGATCGCGGTTTCGTAGTCCGACTTGCTGTGCAGGTAGTAGTAGGACAGTCCCTTGAGGAAGCGATCCCAGGCGGTGATGTCGTTCGACGAAGAGCGTGGCGGTGCGGAGGCCTCCGCGCGGTAGATTTCCGCTGCGATCGCCGCCGACAGGCTGGTGGTGAGTTCGTCCTGCATCGCGAACAGGTCGCCGATGTCGCGGTCGAACCGGCCGGTCCACAATTGCTCGCCGGTTTCGGGCGCGATCAGTTCGGCCGTGACACGGATCTTGTTGGACGAACGGCGCACCGAACCCTGGATCAGGTAGGTGGCGTCGATCTCGCGCGCGATCACGCGCGTGCTGATATTCTTGCCCTTGAACGCGAACGTCGAGGGCCGGCTCAGCACCCGGTAGAACGATTGCAGGGAAAGCGCGTGGATCAGGTCCTCGGTCAGCCCGTCGGAAAAATATTCGTCCGCGCTTTCGCTCAAATTCGCGAACGGGAGTACGCCCACGATCGCGGTGCGATACTGCGCGGGCAGGCTGGAGGCCGATGTCTCCTTGCGGACCAGCGCAACGGCGTCCGTGCCCTGCGGCTGCCAGCTCCAGACATGGATTGAATCATCGATATTCTTGAAGCGGTGCGGACCGGCATCGACCAGGGTCACGCTGAGACGCTTGCCGGCCTCGTGGCGGGCCTTGCCCGAAACCGCCACGCCGCCGGGGGCGGCGACCGATTCGAGGCGTACGGCGATGTTGACGTCGTCGCCGAACACCTCGTCCTCGTCGAACATCACGTCGCCCATGTGGATGCCCATGCGGAACTGCATGATGCGGTCGGACGGCAGGTGCTCGTTTCGCTCGTCCATCACCATCTGCATCGCGACGGCGGCCTCGATCGCCCCCACGATGGAGGGAAACTCCAGCAGAAAGCCGTCGCCGGTGTTCTTCACCAGGCGGCCGCCGTGATTGAGGATGATCGGATAGATCGCGGTGCGATGGGCCTTGAACGTGGCGTGCGTTCCCGCCTCGTCGGCCCCCATCATGCGGGAATAGCCGGCGACGTCAGCGCAGACGATGGCTGCCAGGCGTCTTTCCATGTCCCCTATATATCCCCAACGGCGCCGGAATGCGCGGCATTACCACTACGCGGTCGGCCGACTGATTCCAATGTTTATAAAATATGCGCAAAAGGCCGATTTTCCCATGATAGTATTGCAATCCATACAGATTGGCATGCGCGCCAATGGGTCTGAGGTGCAAGGGAACCCGTCTACGATGGCAGAAGCGCTCGGCATTCACGAACTATGGCTGTTCGTCCTCTCCGGCCTGCTGCTCAACATCACCCCGGGGCCGGACACCGCCTACATAATCGGGCGGAGCATCCAGCTCGGCTGGCGTGGCGGGGCGGCGGCGGTGACCGGGATCAGCGTCGGCTGCCTGGTTCACGTGTTCGGCGCCGCCATCGGCCTGTCGGCGCTGCTGATGGCGTCATCGGCCGCCTTTACCGTCCTGAAATGGGTCGGCGCCGCCTATCTGGTGTTCACCGGCGTCCAGATGCTGCTGTCGCGGTCGCGTCCGCTGGCCGAGGCCGTTTCGGCGGGCAGCGAGACATCGCTTGGCCGCGTATTCTGGCAGGGCGCCCTGACCAACGTGCTCAATCCCAAGGTGGCGCTGTTCTTCCTGGCGTTCCTGCCGCAGTTCGTGGCGGCGGATTCCGCCCACAAGACGCTCGCCTTCCTGGCGCTCGGCCTGATCTTCATCACCGGCGGCACGTTGTGGTGCTTTTGCCTTGCCGCCTTCGCAGCCAGGGCGGCCGGCCGCATCCGGCGGTCGGCCGGTGCGGTCACCGCGGTCAATCGCGCGCTCGGCGGGCTGTTTGTCTATCTCGGCATCCGCGTTGCTCTGCTGGAGGCGCGCTGACGCGCGTCAGCCGTGGATCTTCAGGACCGCGGTGGCGGCGAGATAGAGCCCGAGAAAGATCATGGCGATCAGGAACCAGCGGCGAAACACGTCCGGCTGCATCCGGTTTCGCACCGCCTGGCCGATGAACATGCCGGCGAACGACGCTACCATTGCCACCGCGCCAGGCAGCGCGGTGGCCGCCGTCAGCAGGCCCGTGGTGGTGAGGCTGAAGGCAAGCGCGACGGTTGCCACCGTGAAGAACACGCCGAGCGCCTGGACCAGTTCGTCCTTCTCCATGCCGATTGCCTGCAGATAAGGCATCGACGGGATCACCTGCACGCCGGTGGCGGCCGACACCATGCCGGTCAGCAACCCGACGATGCCGCCGATCCACTTCTCGTTGCGCCGTGCGACCTTGAAGCTGAGCTTGCTGAGGCCCAGGATCGCGTAGATCACCAGCAGTACGCCGAGCACGACCGTGCCGTAGGGCGCATAGGGGCCGGTCAACAGTCCCGCGTTCAGCCAGATGCCGACGACGGTGCCGAGCATCAGCGGCCACAGCCGCCGCATGATGTCGCGCAGATACGGGCCACCGAAGGTCTGCCAGATATTGGTGACGATCGCCGGCACGATCACGATCGCGATCGCCTGGCCGGGCGCCATGGTCACCGCGAGCAGGCCCATCGATACCGTCGGCAGCCCGAGCCCGATCACGCCCTTGACGAATCCGGCGAGCAGGAAGGCCGTGCCTATGAGGATGAGCAGGGAATCGAACATGGCGGGACATTGACCCAACGGCGGATCGGGCACAATCTGGAGGTTACGGAGCCAGCCTTCGGAGTGGACGAAGTCTGGAAGGTGCTGATGCGCGAAGGGCCTCGTCCTGAGGAGCGCATATGAGGGATGGGAGGCTCATGCGCTTCGATCTGGTCGATCTTCAGCTCTTCATCGCGGTCGCCGAGACCCGCAGCATCACCAACGGCGCCCAGCGCGTCCATCTCGCGCTGGCGTCGGCGAGCGAGCGGATCAAGGGGCTGGAGGAAGCGCTTGGCGTGACGCTGCTGACGCGTGGCCGTCGCGGCGTGGAATTGACGCCGGCCGGTGAAAGCCTGCTCGATCACGCCAGGGTCGTGCTCCACAATGTCGAGGCCATGCGCGGCGACCTCGCCGCGTTCGCCCATGGTACCAAGGCCACCGTTCGCTTCCTCGCCAACACGTCGGGCCTTTCGGAATATCTGCCGAAAGCGCTGGCGGCCTTTCTCGCCGCCCATCCCCAGATTTCGATCGACGTCGAGGAGCGTGAAAGCGCGGAAATCGCGCGCGCCATCGTCACCGGTTCCGCTGATCTTGGGCTCGCCGCCGAACATGCGCTTGCGGACAATATCGAGCGGATGCCGTTCAGCGAAGATCGCCTGGTGCTGGTTGCCGCGCGGGGCGACGAACTGGCGAACCGGCGACAGGTCGACTTCAGCGAGGTGGTGAAGCGCGATTTCGTCGGACTGATCAGCTCGCTCGCGCTGCACGCCCATATGAGCGGACACGCGGCGCGTCTTGGCGCGCGTCTGCGCTTTCGCGCGCGGCTGAACAGTTTTGACGCGATCGGCCAGATGGTCGCCGCCGGCATCGGGATCGGCGTGATGCCGGAGGTTGCCGCAAAGCGCTGCGCGCGATCGACAAAGATCAATGTGATAAGATTGAGGGATTCCTGGGCCAACCGCCGGCTCGTGATCTGCGCCCGCAGTTTCAAGTCGCTGCCCCGGCCCGCGCAGCAATTGGCCGAGCATCTGCGCAAGTCGGCGCCGCGTTGACGGCAGGCATCACTTGCTGATGGCGAGGCCGGCGGCCTTGATGACGCGCGCCCATTTCTGCGTCTCGGAGCCCATATAGCTGCGAAATTGCTCCGGCGTATTGCCGGCGACCGTCAGTCCCTGTTCCTCGAGCTTCTGCTTCACCTGCGAATCGTTCATCGCCTCGTTGGCGAGACGGTTCAGCGCGACGACGAGCGGCTCGGGCGTCCCGCCGGGCGCGATCATGCCGTACCAGTTTTCGATCAGAATGTCGGGCATGCCGACTTCCGCCGTCGTCGGCACGTCGGGCGACGTGGCGGCGCGCTTCGGGGCGCCGAGCGCGATCGGGCGCAGCGAGCCCGCCTTGATGTGCGGCAGCAGCACCGGCAGGTCGAGGAAGGCCATCTGCACCTGCTGGCCGAGCAGATCGTTCACCGCCGGCGCGGCGCCGCGGTAGGGCACGTGGATGATGTCGATGCCGGCCGTCAGCTTGAACAGTTCGCCGGCCAGATGCGGCAGGCTGCCGGGGCCGGACGAGGCGAAGTTCAGTTTTCCCGGCTGTGCCTTCGCCAGCGCGATCAGTTCCTTCATGTCCTTCGCGGGCACGTTGGTCGCGACCACCAGCATCTCGGGCACGGTGGCAACCAGCGTGATCGGCGCCAGATCCTTCAGGGTGTCGTAGGCGACCTTCTCCATGCTCGGGCTGATCGCGAGCGCGCCCGCGCTCGAGATCGCGATGGTGTAACCGTCGGGGGCCGCCTTCGCCACCGCGTCGGTGCCGAGCACGCCGCCCTGGCCGCCGCGGTTGTCGATCAGGACCGGCTGCTTTGTGATCTCGGACATGCGCTGGCCGATCACCCGCGCGATGATGTCGTTGGGGCCGCCGGCCGGGAATGGCACGATGAGCTTGATCGGTTTGGCGGGGAATTCCTGCGCAGAGGCCGAAGCCGGTAACAAAAACAGCGTCAGTCCGGCCAGCAGCGCGCTCAGCAGTCTCATGAATACTCCCCAACGGCGCATCTGTTGTGCGCGTTGAGGGCCATCGTACGCGATGAAATGCGCGATGCAAGGTCTTGTCGGTTGCAACGGCGCCGGGCCGTTCAAAGCAGGAGCCCGACCTGCATGTCGACGATGATCAACGCATCCATCTGATGCCGTGCGGCTGTGGTGCTAGCTGTTCAGCAGCTTCAGGGTGGCCTCGTGTACGCGCGGGTCGCCGGCTGCAACGATGCGGCCGCCGCTCTGGGCGGGGTTGCCCTCCCAGTTGGTGACGACGCCGCCGGCGCCGGTGACGATCGGGATCAGGGCCGCGATGTCGTACGGCTTGAGCTCGGTCTCGACCACGAGGTCGAGATGGCCGGCCGCCAGCATGCAGTAGGAATAGCAGTCGCCACCATAGCGCGACAGCTTCACGGCGTTCTCGACCCGGCCGAAGATCTCGCGGTCGGCGGCGTTCATCAACAGCGGGCTGGTGGTGTAGGAGGTTGCGTCCTTCAGCGACGCGCAGCGGCGCACCGTCAGCCGCCGCTCGCCGGACGGACCCGAATAATGCGCCGAGCCGGAATCGCCCGAGAAGCGCTCGCCGATATAGGGCTGGTGCATCATGCCGAACACCGGCGTGCCCTTGTGCAAGAGCGCGATCAGCGTGCCCCAGATCGGAAAGCCCGCGATGAAGGATTTGGTGCCGTCGATCGGATCGAGCACCCAGACGTAATCGGCGTCCTCGCGCTCGTTGCCGAACTCCTCGCCGACGATGCCGTGCTGGGGGAAGTTGGCCTTGATCAGGCGGCGCATCACCGCTTCGGCGGCGCGGTCAGCCTCGGTGACCGGATCGAAATCGCTGGCACTCTTGTTGTCGATGGAGAGCGAGGTCCGGAAGAACGGCAGGATGGTTTCGCCCGAAGCCGTCGCAAGCCGTCCGATAAACGCTGTGAAATCGATGACCGTCACGGCTGTCCCTTACCCGACAAAGAATGCGGCCTCTTGCCTAGCTCAATCCGGGCCGCCGTGCACCGGCGACGGCACGTTTATTCTCATCCGCACTGCGCGCCAGCTTTCGAATCGGCTTTCGAGATAGCTTCGCTTAGGCGTGGATTTTTGGTTAGCTCGGCCATCACGAAGTTGCGATTCTTTGGCATACCAGAGCTGCGCGGAGCCGGGGGCTGTTTCGCGTCCGTAGTTAAATATCTGACATAACTACATTAATCGACGTGACCGGGTGGTGTGGCCGATTCGCCAGCCTGTTCCACATTGCTCCGGAACAAGCGCGAAAATACTTGCGTTTTGTGCAGCGCGGCCGCATATTGTTGCGGTGCGGTAGCGCCTCGCGCTATCGCTGCCCTCCTTGGGCGTTTCCTCCCTAGACTTGGGCCGCTTGTTCATTCAAGCGGCCCTTTTTTCTCCCCCCCCCCCCGCGGTGCCGTGGCTTCCCTACCGATTTCCCCGTGGTAGGCTGGCCGGTCTAGCGGTTAGGCCGCTACTGACGCCGTGGCTTCCCTACCGATTTCCCCGTGGTAGGCTCTTCTCCAAGCGGAGTGCAGTCGCAGGCTCGCCGTGGCTTCCCTACCGATTTCCCCGTGGTAGGCTTCTGTCGGCAGACACGAGATCAACGAGTTTGCCGTGGCTTCCCTACCGATTTCCCCGTGGTAGGCTGCGGGCGAGAGAACCATCACGCCGGCCTAAGCCGTGGCTTCCCTACCGATTTCCCCGTGGTAGGCTCAAGATGAACGACATGCTGGCGAACCTGAAGCCGTGGCTTCCCTACCGATTTCCCCGTGGTAGGCTTGGCGTGTTCGGCGCAAGCGCCCTTGCTGTGCCGTGGCTTCCCTACCGATTTCCCCGTGGTAGGCTACCGACCTGCTCGACATGGTGGCGAAGGCTGCCGTGGCTTCCCTACCGATTTCCCCGTGGTAGGCTTCCTCCGTCGATACCTTCAAGGCGTGGCTCGCCGTGGCTTCCCTACCGATTTCCCCGTGGTAGGCTGCGTTCACGGTAGCGCTTGGCCATCGCGGTGCCGTGGCTTCCCTACCGATTTCCCCGTGGTAGGCTTGAAGGTTGCTCATGACTTACTCCATCGATGCCGTGGCTTCCCTACCGATTTCCCCGTGGTAGGCTCACATCCCCAGCCGTATGCAAGTACAAGCCGCCGTGGCTTCCCTACCGATTTCCCCGTGGTAGGCTGAGTGCCTTCGTTTCCGTCGCCGATGAAACGCCGTGGCTTCCCTACCGATTTCCCCGTGGTAGGCTACGGTAACATAACGATGGCCTACATCACGGGCCGTGGCTTCCCTACCGATTTCCCCGTGGTAGGCTTTTGAAGCCAAGCGCAAGGAGCGCATCGAAGCCGTGGCTTCCCTACCGATTTCCCCGTGGTAGGCTTTCGACTCGATCAACTCCTTGATGCGTACAGCCGTGGCTTCCCTACCGATTTCCCCGTGGTAGGCTTACGGGAATGTTTCGGGCAGACATCGGCAGGCCGTGGCTTCCCTACCGATTTCCCCGTGGTAGGCTCCGAGATCCGCGAGGCCGTGACGCCCGTGCGCCGTGGCTTCCCTACCGATTTCCCCGTGGTAGGCTCCAGTGCTGCTGATCCTGTTTCTCGTGGATGCCGTGGCTTCCCTACCGATTTCCCCGTGGTAGGCTTCGGTGCCCCACGCCAGCACAGCAGGTCCTGCCGTGGCTTCCCTACCGATTTCCCCGTGGTAGGCTGCGAACGGCTGGCAATGGGACGCGTCCGTTTGCCGTGGCTTCCCTACCGATTTCCCCGTGGTAGGCTGTAGCGGGCTTGTATGTGTTGACGCCGACGGCCGTGGCTTCCCTACCGATTTCCCCGTGGTAGGCTGAACATACAATGGCCCGCCGCAAAGCGATCGCCGTGGCTTCCCTACCGATTTCCCCGTGGTAGGCTTTTTGAATGCGGCACGCGCGCAAGCCGAAAGCCGTGGCTTCCCTACCGATTTCCCCGTGGTAGGCTCGGATAGAACAGCTTCACCGCCATTTGCGTGCCGTGGCTTCCCTACCGATTTCCCCGTGGTAGGCTACCCGCCGCCAACGCACGCGGGGCACACCAGCCGTGGCTTCCCTACCGATTTCCCCGTGGTAGGCTATTAGGCATGGTGGTTGACGTGATAGTTGTGCCGTGGCTTCCCTACCGATTTCCCCGTGGTAGGCTGATGGCGCGCAGTGATCGCAGGCGCGCGCCGCCGTGGCTTCCCTACCGATTTCCCCGTGGTAGGCTGCGCGCCGCCAGCTATACTCGCAGCCCTTCGCCGTGGCTTCCCTACCGATTTCCCCGTGGTAGGCTTGCACCCATCGGGTGGAAATCGAGCGAACCGCCGTGGCTTCCCTACCGATTTCCCCGTGGTAGGCTCAAAATGCTTTGCGTTGGCTTCGCGTTCGGGCCGTGGCTTCCCTACCGATTTCCCCGTGGTAGGCTGCGGCGCCCTCCGCGGCCGCGCGGCTGCTCGCCGTGGCTTCCCTACCGATTTCCCCGTGGTAGGCTTCGACGGCCTTGTTGGGGTCTGCCATTTCAGCCGTGGCTTCCCTACCGATTTCCCCGTGGTAGGCTTCGCCGCACCGAAGAGCGCATTGCGCCGCTGCCGTGGCTTCCCTACCGATTTCCCCGTGGTAGGCTATTCGTGAAGTGCAGAAGGATCTCAAGGAGGCCGTGGCTTCCCTACCGATTTCCCCGTGGTAGGCTGCCGCCGTCAACACCAGCGCGACCCTGACGGCCGTGGCTTCCCTACCGATTTCCCCGTGGTAGGCTACGGCTACATCCGGGCCGGCCGTACGGTTGGCCGTGGCTTCCCTACCGATTTCCCCGTGGTAGGCTGCGAGCGCTACAAGCTGCTGAAAACACTCTGATTCTCGTCTGATTCGTCAGGCGGGAATCAGAGCAAGACCAGTTGCTGAGATGCCTTTTTCTCGTTGAAGGTCGATTCGCCAAGCAACAGCCTCATTCGCGCATACTGACGGTCTGTGACCTGAAGGGTACGGACACTGCCGCGCGGCGGCAAGTTTCTTGTCACCCGTTGCCCGTGCTTTTCCGCAGCGTCGTCGCCGCGACAAACGCGGGAGTAGACCGACCATTGCAGCATCATGAATCCATCGTCCTTCAGAAATTTTCTGAAGCGAGTAGCGTTGCGGCGATCGGTCTTCGTACCGACGGGTAGATCGAAAAAGACAAACATCCACACGAAACGCACCTCCTCGCTCTTCACGAGTCTCGCTCCAATTCCGGCATTTCGAGAAAAGCCGGCTTTTCGAATTCCAGGGCGCGCGCCAGGCTGGCGGCGGCCATCTCAGCCGCTACCAGAAGCGAAACCTTGCCATCGCCGACAGTGCTGTTGAGGAGCAACGCGCCAGCCATGGCGCGGCGATCTTCCAGGCTCAGATCGCCATTCTTGTCTGCGCCGTTCGAGAAAGTCTTCCAGGCCAGTACATCGACAAAGGGCCGAAAAGGTTCAACGAGATCGTCCGCAAGATTGAAGGCGTTTGCCGCTCCATCATGTTTGAGGCCGAATGCCGGCAGAAAGCCCGAAGCAACGAGCGCACGGGCAACACCGGCGCGAACAACGGCATAACCATAGTTCAGCATTTTGTTGCGGCGGTCGCTATCGTCATCCCGGACGAAATCCGCGAACAGGCGGCCCCAATAGAAACGTGCAGCGCGAGCCTCGACATTTTCCGGATCGCCGGGCTCCACGTGGCGGGCGATTTCCTTCAATGTCTCGGCGTTCTCGCGATCGAGAGCCGAAAGCGAAGCGGCCTGATTGAGTATTTTGCGCCGAACGATCGCTTGCCAGAGCCGCTTTTTTACGCCGTCTTTCGCATCAACCTGAAGTCTTGCAATGGCACCTTGCCGATGGTGTCGATGAAAAGGCAACGTCAGGCCGGAAGGGGTATGTCGCTCATCCGTAAAGACCAGCGCTATTCCAGCTTCCATGCAGGCGCTCATCAGGGCGCTCGACAGCGTTGCTTGCGGCGTGTCGATGACGATCCAGGCCACATCCTCGAGGGCGAGCCGAACCTCGCCAGCGTCTTGCTTCACGCAAATCTGACTGTCCGCGAGTGAAAGCCTCGCTGCCTGCGTCAGGTGGAGGCCTCGCCACGCCATGTACGCACCTCACGCGGTACTTCAAACTTACGCCCAAGACGGTCGATAGCGAATTTCCGAAAGCTGGAAAGTGTCTTGACACCAATGCTTCGGATCGTCTCCGAATTGGTTGCCATCGGCGACAGGTTAATTGCGCCCGTCGTCCGATCCATGCTTCGATAATATCCTTCGATCAATTCGCCACTTGATTTCACGAGTTCAAGGTAACTCATGGGGTTGAGCGACCAGGCGAACTCAAAACTGTCATCGATAGAAGTCCAGTCACTCTCCGCCTTGTAGGCGACGACAGCCCTGTTGGGTGGCGATGCAGACGAGACGATTTGGTGCGGGTAGATGGGCACGACGAAATATTCCCACGCGCCTTTTCTGCTCCTTTTTCTAAAGACATCCACGCGTGCCATATCGCCGCGATCGACAGTGCCACCGTTTATTTCGACCGCGACTTTGTCTTTGGTCTCAACGCGCACCTTGCGAATGATGTCGCCCTTTGGCGAAAGCGGCGGTTTGTCTTTTGGCTTGCCGGCGGCGATCCACGCGCGAAGGTTCTCCACCAATTCGTCGCGCAATCTCCCCGGATCGGCGATCTTTCCGTAAGGCTGCGGGACCGGGATTTTCTCCAGATCCCTTTCCGTAAGTTTCGCGATCGGCTTGCGTTCAAAGACGAGCCTGTCGTCATTAATCTCCCGGACTTGCTTGATGGTGGCATCGTGTGCCTTGCCGCGCGCACGGCGACGTTCGGCGCGTGAGACGAAAATGCCGGGCGCGCCGTCGGAACCATAAATCGCGCGTTTGACATCGACCCGGAATCCCGGCCACGGCGGACTGCAATGGAAGATATCGTCCTGACGTCCCTCACGTTCGCGCTTCTGGACTTCCAACGTCAGACGGTTCAGTAGACTTTCGGTGGTGGCGGCCAGCACAGCCGCATCGACCGCGTGATGTCGGTCGTCCTCAGTTCTTTTTCCATCCAGCTTTTTGAGGCCCTCAAGTCCCCATGCGCGCCTCAGCTTGGACGTGATCGCGCCGGGACGCGTAAATATCCGCCGCTCCCCATCCGGCGCGGGAAACATGCGCTTGAGTTCGTCGGCCAGCAATCGGGTTGCCCATTGTGTGTCGGTCAGGTTGCGCGCCTTGAATCTATCCTCGATGCTCGCCGCATCCTTGATGCAGTAGTTGCGTTTCTTGCGTCCTTTGACCTCCTTCAAGCCTTCGACGCGGGCGACAAACTCCATCCACTCGGGTTCTGTCTTGTCGGCATCGAACCATTCGAAGGGGGTTCGCCCGCGCTTGTCTTGATTGGCCTTGGCAGTACAAAGCGTCTTGTTCAGAAACGAGTCGTCACCGAAGCGGCTCCACGGCAAAATATGGTCAACCTGATACCGGCTGTCGTTTGCCGAGATGCCGGCCGGATCGATCGCATCGCCCGAATAGATGCATTTGAAGCCCTGCTCATGGGCAAGTTCATATCGCAAGAGTTCGTCATCGCTGACCGCACGTCCAAGATGCTCGGCCGCGTCCCGGCGCCGCCTTTCCTTCACCGCGGTGCGGTCGTCAAGGCCTCGTGTCAGCTTTGCGCGCTCTTCCGCGCTCTTGCCGACAGATCGGGCGAGTTCGATGTGAACGAAATCAATCGGGCCGTACTCCCTCGCGACGGCCCTGACCTGCTTGATGGCCTCGCCAAACGCCTTGCGCGTGACAGGGCTGCCAATCTGCTCAAGGGAAACGGAGGGGCGTGCAGCGTGGTCGTAACCGACGCGCGCGCAAGCGTCTGAATAGACCAGCCCCTCGCGAAGCCCGGGAACGATGTTACGCGCCGCGAGCGCCGAAATATGCGCCGCCTTGGTAAAATCCCTGAAATCGCCGTTGGCGGCCGCTTGCAACAGAACGTCGACAACCACGGCGTCGAGACCAATCTCATCAAGACCGGCGCGGATCGAATGCATATCCTCACGGAACGACAAGACTTCCGCGATCCGGTCAAGCTTTTCGGGCGTTCGCAACAAGGATCTCCACGGCGCCTCGCCAAGAGCATCCTTCAGCGTCTTGGTTCCGTAAGCCGCGCCTCCGGTGCGTGCCGCAATATCAAGCGTACTTTCTTTTTCCTTCGCGATGCCCGCAAAGCGGATGTTAGGATCGAGATCGAGCGTTTCGCGCAGGGACTTGAACGTGATGGTTTTCTTGCTTTCGCCGAATCCGTTCACTGCGAGAGCAATTTCCTCCTGCGTCAAATTTCGCTCGGGCGACCGGCCAGAAGCCAACTTGAGATTTGCCAGGCGTGACAGGAAGCGGAACAATTCGAACGAAGGTGCGCGGCGGGCGGTTCGCTTCTGGCCGGACTCAAACGGACAATCTCCAACCTTGTCTTCGCTGTCCTGCAGCGGACGTTGGAAAAATGCTACATCCGAAAATGCTTGCGAGAACTTCTCGCTCGCGATCTGGCTCCCAAATCGAATCTGGGCACGAGAGATCGCGCGGACTTCATCTTCGAGATCGGAACGTTTCGCGGTGTGCGAGTAATCTCCGTCACGATTGCGCTTTCGATCCTTGAATTTCGGATCGCAGGCGATCATGGCGCCGAACGAGGGATATTTTGCGAGGCCTTCGCGCGTGGCCTCCATGGCCTTCTTCATCCGTGACGTTTCATCGGCCGCATTCGCGCCAGCCTCACTCTTCGAGTTGGAGCGGAAGCCGCGATGCCGGGCGATATGACCGAGAACAACTGCCAGTTCATCGTTGGTCAAAAGACGCTGGTGAGCGGCAGCTCGGAGTGTCCATGGCGTGACTTGCGATCCCGCAGCGTCGGGCGGGATTCGGCGCAGTGCATGGTGCAGGGTGTCCGGCGACTGATCGGGCAGCACTCCATGCTTGTGAAGCAATTGACGGATGGCGTTCATGCGTTGACGGCGGCGGCGGACGATTCGACGCTGCCCCCGCGCAGTCCGACGCGTCGCACTCTTCGGTTCGCCGGTTTTGTCGACCAGAGGGGCGTCGAAACACCGAACGCCGGCGGCAACGATGTTTCCTGCAGCCTCGCCTACCTCAATGATCCCCCATCCGCAGGACGCTATACCAAGATCGATTCCAAGAATACGCCGGGCAATCGGACGACCCATCACTCCACCTGAAAGACGCGGACAACCAAAAATTGATTATTGACCGCCTTTCGGAGTTCAGCAAACATAAGGTGGGAAATCGGTTGGAAAGCCACGGCAAGCAACGGAAGCCTCGGTTTCTGTTGCGAAGGATTACCCCCGTTGCGGAAACGCAGCGGGGGGATTCATTTGGCTCAAGAAAGGTATCAAATTACCGTTTTGGTTCGACGAGGGCAGCCTCAGGCCGGCGAACCCTTCTTTGCATGGGGTTGATTTCAAGATTTTTTGATTCGGCCCTGCGGCCCGCGGCCCAGGGTGACCAAAGGACGCACGTGAACGCGTTGGCCGAGACGATGCGGCTGATCGGTCTGGCAGCTACTCCGCCGCCGCCTGGAACGGACCGAGATCGCCGAACGGAACCTGCGCGAGTGCGTCCGCCAGCTTGATGAAGTCGGCGCCCACCTGCGCAAAGCGCGGGCTGCGCTCGCGCCGCCGCTCGTCCATGTAGATCGCGCGGTTGAGCTCGAGCTGCACGGCGTGCAGCCCGCTGGCGGGGTTGCCGTAATGCTCGGTGATGAAGCCGCCGGCATAGGGCTTGTTGCGCCCGGTCGAGTAGCCGAGCTTGCTCATGACCTCCTCGACGACGTCGGGCAACAGGCTCGCGCAACTGGTGCCGTAGCGGTCGCCGATCACGATATCGGGCCGCCGCGGCTCGTCCCTGGACACCCCGACCGACGGCATCGAATGGCAGTCGACCAGGATCACGGTGCCGAAGGCCTGATGGGCCTTGTTGATCAGCCGTCGCAGCGCGCGGTGATAGGGCTTGTAGAGCGCCTCGATCCGTCCCAGCGCCTCGTCGACCGAAAGCCGCTCGCGATAGATCTCCTGGCCGTCGCCGACCACCCGCGGGATGGTGCCGAGGCCGCCGGCCACCCGCATCGAGCGGGTATTGGCAAAGCTCGGCAGGCGCCCGGTGAACATGCGCGGATCGAGTTCATAGGGCTCCCGGTTCACGTCGACATAGGAGCGGGGGAAATTGACCCGGACGGTCGGGAAGCCCTGCGCGCTCAGATCGGCGATCAGTTCGTCCATGAACGAATCCTCGGAGCGGCGCAGCGCCGCGAGGTCGATCCGGGATGCGTTGAGAAATTCGAGCGGGTAGACCGAGCCCGAATGGGGCGAGTTGAAGATGATCGGCGCCCGCCAGTGCTCCGGCTCCACGATCTCGAACGGCGGCGACAGCTCGCCATCAAACTGGGTCATCGTCGGGCGCCGTCCCTTGTCCACATTTCCCTTCCGGGGCGATCGATCATCCGATCGATTCGGCCGGCGGCGGGCAGGTTTTGTAAGGATGCATTGTCCGTAATCGTAATCATTCTGCCAAGCGAAAAAAGGCCGCGGTTCGCCCGGAAGTCGTCGCAAACGCCCGAAAAGCGCCGCCTTGTTTGCCTCCTGATACGGGGCGCTACGGAAATAGCGCCGCCCCCGATTGCCAGACGTCGTTACCTTTCACCCGAAATTTACCCTCTGTCGGGCTTAGTGGGCGCAATGATCCTCCAAGCCGGGCTCGACGACTGACCGCCATGCACAAGATCCTTCTCGCCGAAGACGACAACGACATGCGCCGCTTCCTCGTCAAGGCGCTGGAAAACGCCGGGTTTCAGGTCTCGCCCCACGACAACGGCCTGTCGGCCTATCAGCGGCTGCGCGAGGAGCCGTTCGAGATGCTGCTGACCGATATCGTGATGCCGGAAATGGACGGCATCGAGCTGGCGCGCCGCGCCTCGGAACTCGACCCCGACATCAAGATCATGTTCATCACCGGCTTTGCCGCCGTCGCCCTGAACTCGGATTCGGAAGCCCCCAAGAACGCCAAGGTTCTGGCCAAACCGGTCCATCTTCGCGAATTGGTCAGCGAAGTGAACAAGATGCTGGCGGCCTGATTCG
>OEIU01000258.1_pt1 | contig 53217 bp, 50 predicted proteins | sample 1539221 | NCBI WGS metagenome assembly OEIU01 (sample SAMN03792071, study PRJEB22550) | activated sludge metagenome | feature: wastewater treatment plant; material: activated sludge; isolation source: Wastewater treatment plant of a petroleum refinery complex | place: Argentina: Zarate | collected... | reverse complement strand
TCCAGGAGACGCCCGAGCAGCTGATGGAGAAGTACCAGCAGCTGCACGGCTGAGCGGGCGTGCCCGGCCGCGATCAGGCCACCGGTGCCTGCTTCGCGCGAGACCGCGCCCCGCGCACGACCGCTGCGGCCGTGCTGGCGATGAACGCTGCCAGCGCGACGGCGTTGAGCAGGCCGCCGGCCTGTGTCCAGCCGTAATGGCCGGCCGCGTCGCCGGCCAGGCGCACCAGCAGCGACAGGTGCAGCAAGGCCAGCGGCAGGTAGAACGTCGGGTGATACGGCACCGCGACCCGCAGCACTGCGGGGAAGATGATCGCCGCGTGGCCGAACACCATCGAGAAGACGAAACCCAGCGTCAGCGCGTGCATCGCGGCGTCGTAGGCGCGCGTTCCGGGCACGAATCCCCCGGCCCACAGCGCGGTGGCGCTGCCCACCGCGAGCCAGGCATAGCCCGAGAGCAGGCAGACGGCGATGAACCGGGTCAGGCCCTTGTTGCGCACGGTGCGGCGCGCGATGTCCTGCCGGAACAGCCAGGCCGCCAGCGCGAGCAGCCCGGCCGAGAAGGTGGGCGCGCCCCACGGCTGGCCGGCGCCGAGCAGCCCCGCGAAGATCGTCGCGAGGATTGCCGCGAACATCCGCCGGGCGCCCGGCGACGGTGGCAGGAACCGCGACAACTCGAGCCGCTCGCCGGCGATCGTCAGGATCAGGAACGCGAGCCACCAGCCGACGACCTCGTGCACGCTCGCGCCCGTCGCCCAGAGCGCCACGCCCACCGGCCAGCATGCGGCGCCGAGCGCGAGCGTGAAGGTGAACAGTGCGGTCTGCCTGCGGAACACGTCGAGCGAGGCCGCCAGCAGCACGAGGCCGCCGCCGAGGAAGAACCAGGGTGCGAGGGCGCCGGCGCCGAAGACGGTGGTCGCGCTGCCGATGCCGGCCAGCAACGGACCGAGGTACGCCCAGTAGCGGCCGATCGCCACCGCGCGCTCGAGCGAGATCACCACGCCGAAGAAGCCGCAGACCATCAGCGGCCCGTGCAGCGCGGCGGCCGATGCGGCGAGCGCGGGCACGCTCCAGCCGAGCCGCGCCAGGCCCGCGCCGGCGCCGACGACGAGGCCGAGGAAGCCGAGCACGAGGAGAGGCACCCGCCACGGCGGTGGCAGGCCGGACGGGGCCGGGGAAGGCGCGGGTCGCCGGGTCAAGCCACGCTACCAGCCGAAGTGGTCGCGGGCGATGCCGGTCATCTTGTCCGGGGTCCAGGGCGGATCCCAGACCAGCTCGACGTCGATCGCGGTTTCGGGCGGCGTGATCGCGGCGATCACGCGGCGCGCGTGGTCGGTGATCATGTCGGCCATCGGGCACGCAGCCGTGGTCATCGTCATCTCGACGTGCACGGACTTCTCGCCGACCTCGACCACGTAGACCAGGCCGAGGTCGACGATGTTCATCCCCGCCTCGGGGTCTTCGACCTCGCGCAGTGCCTCGCGCACCGCGTCGTCGTCCGGCATCTCGGCAACCATGGCAGCGACCCCGTCGGCGCCGATCAGGCGGCGCGCCGCGCGAACGGCAGCCGTTGCGAGGGCCGGAAGCCGACGTCGTACAGGAACCCGAGCAACCCGAGGTCGCGAGGTGCCACCTGGGTCTCGACCCGCTCGATGCGCAGCGCCCCGAGGTTCAGGAAAAGCTGCGACAGCAGCGCGTGGCCGACGCCGCGATGCCCGTACCCGGGGTCGACGCCGATCGTGTCGATGACCGCCACCGGCTCGGTGCGGCCGAAGTCGCCGAGGTCGGCACGCGCCATCACGAAGCCGACGATCACGTCGTCGAGCCGCGCGGTGAGCGACACCCGGATCGCGGAATCGGCCATCGTCTCGCCGAGCAGGCCCGCAATGTAGTCGTGGCGATCGCGGCCCGTGATGCCGCGATCGATGCGCACGATGTCGGCCAGGTCGGCGGCGCTCATCGGCCGGATGTCGGCGTTGTCGCGCGCCAGCCGCTCGAAGTCGTTGCCTTCCTTGCCGCCGAAGTTGACCTCATGGGCGGGTCCTTCGCCTACCGGCATCGACACCGGGTCATCGCGCTCCTGTACGTACTCGCCGCCGCGCACCGGGCAGTCGACGACGTGGTTCGGTGCCAGCGTGAAGCCGGCGTTGTCGAGCCAGCCCATCATCCGGTGGTTGTTCCACGCGGCCTGGGTGCGCAGCTCGCCGATGCCGTGGCGGGCGGCCCACTGCGACAGCGCGGCGAACAGCTGCCGGCCGATGCCGCGGCCCTGGGCGTCGGCGCGCACGCCGAGTGCTTCGAGCCGCAGGTCGCGGCCGCTGCGGCCGAACTCGCCTTCGGTGACGCGCGCCTGGATGTGTCCGAGCAGTCCCTTGTCGTCGCAGGCGGCGAATTGCGCGTGCGAGCCGGGCTCGCGCAGCGCCGCCGCAAGCCGGCGCTCGAAATACGCGCGGCGCGATCGGCCCTCGATTGCGCTGTCGATGGCCACGACGGCGTCGAGGTCGCCACGCGCGAGCGGGCGGATGACGATGGCGGGCGCGGTGGCGGCTTGCATGGGTGTGGCCTCGGGTGGGTTGCGGTGGTGCTTCAGGCAGCGGCGTAGGCGAACGCGAGCTCGCGGTCGGTGTCGTCGTCGAGCAGGTCTTCGAGCATCGGCAGCAGCGCCATGGTCTCTTTCTGGATGTGGGAGACCTGGCGTTCGACCATCTCGAGCGCGCCGACCTTCAGCGTGTTCCAGCCGTCGTCGTCGAGCGACCCGGCGGCGGCGGCGCGTGCGAGCGGCAGCATCTCGTCGGCCACCGCGCGGATCGCGGCGTGCTCTTCGGCCAGCAGCTCGGCGATGTCGCCTTCCCCGGCGTCGGCGAGCCGCGTGAAGAGCTCGCGCTCCTCGAAATCGAAGTGCCGGTTCACGTCCTGCTCGAGATGGCGCACGAAGCTTGCGGCGACCTTGGCCAGGTCGGGGTCGCGGCTCGCCCCCGTGCGCGGCGCCCGCGCGAACGCCTGCTCGATGCGCCCGAGCAGGTCGAGGTTGGTGCGGTGCTCGTCGTCGAGCGCGTGGCTGACCTGTCTCTGGAAGTTCATCGTCGATCCAATAATGGTATTCGGATACTAGAATACCCAATCAAGACCGGATCGGTCCATTGATGCGGGTCAAGCAACAGGGGCATTGCGGGTCGCGCGCGCCGGCGGCGGCCGTCGCATCCGCAGCAGCAGGATCACGAAGAAGGTCGAGAACGCGATCGCGCCGGCGAAACCCACCAGAGCGCCGGTTGCGGCGATCCACGCATTGTCGGCCAGGATCGCCAGCGCCAGCAATGCCAGCGCTGCGAGATGGCACCAGAAGTGCACGGCCAGCGGCCGGTCGTCGGTCAGCGAAGAGGGGGTGCGCGGCGCCGACTTGCCCGGCGGCTTGTGCATCGACGCAAGGAACGGAACGATGCGTTGCAGGATGCCGAGCAGGAACGTCAGCAACCAGCCTCCGATCAGCGTGAGACCGAACAGGGTCGGCATGCCGCCGAAGGGCGCGCCGAGCGCGACGGCCAGGGCTGCGAGCAGGCTCAGCGGCAGCAGGACCCACGAGATGCGTACCAGCCGGAACGATCGTCCGAGCTCGCGGCGCATGCCGGTTTTCGTGGCGACGACCATCATTCGCAGGTGCAGCCCGACTGCCACGAGCGCGGCGAGCACGGCGGCCACGCGCAAGGCTTGCGGCGCGAGCCCGAGCGCAGCGGCGCCGGCCAGGACGAGCGCGAGCGCCGCGAGCGCGCACGACACCAGCGCGCGACGCTCGGGCGGCGCAGCCGACAGGGCGAACATCGGTACCAGGATGTACGAAAAGCCGAGCGCGAGCATGCCCATCAGGCCGTAGGCGGCGAACGCGACGTGCAGCGCGAGCCCGGTCGCGCGGTCCATCAGCGGCACGCCGACGTAGGTGAACGCGAGCGAGAACGCGGTGACCAGCACGACCAGCAGCGACGCGAGCGCGCTCCAGCCGTGCGCGACGACGATCGGCATGCCGCGGGCGCCGGCGAGGTTCTGCGCGAGCAGCGCGCCGTAGACGACCAGCGCGACGACGACCGCGGTCGCGCCCGCGGCGAGGAGCCACGGCAGCGCGAGTCCCATGCCCAGGGCGATCGCTGCGACGCCCGGTGCGTACAGCCACCAGATGAGCACGGGCCAGCGCATCGAGCGCACCGGTTGCCGGGTCGCGACCGGCAGCAGCTGAAGGCTCGCGCCGATGGCGGTCATCGCCAGCACGCCCAGCGTGACCAGGTGCAGCGCGGCCAGCGTCCAGCCGAGCCCGCCGGCGAATCGCGGCAGCGTGCCGCTGCCTGCGAGCAGCGCGAGCCAGGCGAACACGTGGCTGGCCACCGCGGCGCCGAAGAAGCGCAGCGGAATCGACGCGGGCAGCAGCCGGCTCGTCGCGCCTGCCAGGAACGTGCCCGCTGCGAGCCGGGTCGCCATGTCCCGTCGGCCTGGCGCGCTTCAGCCCGCGGGGGCGAGCCGCAGGCGCACTTCGCCCGGCGCGCCCTCGATCTGCTCGGCGGTCCAGCCGAGCTCGGCGAGTTCGGGGTAGAGCATGCGCGGGTCGCGATCGTGGTGGACGATCACCGGCGTCGCATCGCGGATCGAGCCGACGAGCTCGAGGATGGCGACCAGCGGCTCGGGGGCCGGCAGGCCGCGCACGTCGATGTGGATGCCGTCGGGCTCGGTCCAGCGCGCGCCGGCCCCGCGCGCGCTTGCGGGTGCGCCCGGCTCCACCCCGCGCGCGCCGCCCGCCGCGCCCCGATCCGATCCCCCGCTTCGCGTCTTCATCGCGCGATCCGGCTCAGGCAACGGGCGCGTCGGCCGGCTGGGTCAGCGATTGCAGCAGCCTCTGCGCCAGCACGGCGGCGACCTGCCGGCGGTAGTTCGATTGCGTGACCGTGGTGCGCATCGGGCTGACCTGTTTCTGGACCAGCTTGCCCAACGTGGTGAGCGTCTCGTCGTCGGCGATCCGGCCGACGAGCGCGTCGGTGCCGGCGAGCACCAGCGGGTGCGAGTTGGTGCCGGTGAGCGCCACCCGCAGCGCCCGGATCGAGCCGTCGTCGCCGACGGCAACCGAGCACGCAACCCCCGCCAGCGGGAAGTCCATCGCGGCGCGCGCGCGCGCCTTGCGATAACCGGACGCGCGGCCATTGGCGGCTGCTGGCACCCACACGCGGGTGAGGACCTCGTCGCGGGCGATCGTCAGGTGCGCTGCGCCGTCGTCGCGGTACAGGTCGGCGAGCGGGATGCACCGCGTGGCGCGGCTCGACAACAGCTCGACTTCGGCGTCCAGCACGAGCAGGGCCGGCGCCAGGTCGCCGGAGAAGGCGGCGTGGCAGCGCGCGCCCTGCGGGGCGACGTGGCAGGTGTCGCCGCCGCGCTTCAGGCAGTAGTGGTTGGACGCGCGCCACCACTCGCTCTGGTTGTAGAACACGCAGCGGGTATCCAGGCACAGGTTGCCGCCGACGCTGGCGACGCTGCGGTGCCCCGGGCCCGCGATCGAGCCGGCGGCCTGTGCGAGGGCAGGCCATGCGGCGCCGATCGACGCGTCGGCCGCGAGGCGCGACAGCCTGACCCCGGCGCCGATCCAGGTGCCTTCGGGCGTGAACGAGATCGCGTCGAGGCCGGCCACGTCGCCGAGGTCGACCAGTACGGGCGGACGCTCGATGCCGCGACGCAGGTTGGGGATCAGGTCGGTGCCCCCGGCGATCAGCCGCGCCTGCGGGTCGCCGGCCAGCAGCGCCGTGGCCTCGGCGACGCTCGTCGGCCGCTTCAGGGTGAATGCGGGCATGCTGTCCATGTTCAGCTCCGGTTCGCTTGGGGCGCCGCGCCGCGGGCCGCGGCGCTCGTGGATGCGCCGGCACCGGCGCTCGCGGACGTGGGACGGGCCGCGCGCAGCCGCTCCTGGCGGCGTTTCGCGTGGATCGCCTCGAGCAGTCGGTCGGGCGTGATCGGAAGTTCGTCGAGACGGATGCCGATCGCGTCGTAGATCGCGTTGGCGAGCGCAGGCGGGAAGCCGTGCAGCGCACCCTCGCTGGCCTCCTTGGCGCCGAACGGGCCGAGCGGATCGTTCGTCTCGACCAGCTTGACCTCGATCGGCGGCGAGTCGGCGATCGTCGGGATCCGGTAATCGAGCATGTTGGGCCGCATCGGCAGCCCCTCGTGGTACTGGTTCTCCTCCGACATCGCCTGGCCCATGCCCATCCAGACGGCGCCCTGCACCTGCCCCTCGACCGCCAGCGGATTGATCGCGCGGCCGCAATCGTGCGCGACCCAGACGCGCTCCACGTTGACCACGCCGGTGTCCTCGTCGACCGAGACTTCGACGACCTGCGCCGCATACGAGAAGCCCGCCGAAGAGCCGACCGCCGCACCGCGGAACTTGCCGCCCTGCGTCTCGGGCGGCGTCGACCAGGCGCCCTTGATCGTCAGCGTTCCGCTGTCGGCCAGCGCCGCCTCGACCACCTGCTCGAACCCGAGCACGCGATCGGTGCCCGCGACCCGGCAGTGCTCGCCTTCCCATTCGACGTCGTCGACGCTGACCTCGAGCCGCTTCGCGGCCGCCTCCATCAGCGTGCGCTTCATCGCCTGCGCGGCCCGCAGTGCCGCGTTGCCGACCATGAACGACACGCGAGACGAATACGAGCCGTTGTCCTTCGGCGTGAGCGCGCTGTCGGTGGCGACGACGCGCACGCGCGCCAGCGGCAGCGCCAGCACCTCGGCGACGATCTGCGTGAGCAGCGTCGACGAACCCTGCCCGATGTCGGAGGCGCCGGTGAGGATCGTGATGCCGCCGTCGAAGTCGAGCTTCAGGTTGATGACCGCGTGCGGCTCGCCGCTCCAGTGCACCGGCTTGGCCGATCCCGACACGTAGTGCGAGCAGGCCATGCCCAGGCCGCGCCCGCGCGGCAGCTTGCCGTGTCGCTCCTTCCAGCCCGAGGCCTGCTCGACCCAGTCGAGGCACTCCGGGATGCCGTACGAATTGACCTGCAGGTCGTTCAGGGTCCGGTAGGGCGGGGTGATCAGGTTGGCGCGCCGCACCGCGAACGGATCGAGCCCGAGCTCCTCGGCCATCCGGTCGAGCAGGGTCTCGAACGCGTGGCGTGCGTCGACCGCCCCGTGCCCGCGCATCGCGCCGCACGGCGGCGTGTTGGTGTAGATGCGGTAGCCGCGGTACTTCGCTGCGCCCATGCGGTAGATCGCGTGCAGCAGCGCGCCCGCGTACAGGATCGTGACCAGGCCGTATCCGCCGTACGCTCCGCCGCGCTGGACGATCTCGCAGTCGACGGCGGTGATCTCGCCGGACTTCTTCAGGCCGATCCTGAGGCGGATGTCGGTTTCGGGGCGGCCGCGGTGCGTGAGGAAGCTGTCCTCGCGCGACTGCTCGATGCGCACCGTGCCGCCGGCGGCGCGCGCGAGCGCCGCCGTCACCATCTCGAAGTTCAGCGGCTCGACGCGGTGTCCGAAGCCGCCGCCGACGAAGGGCTTCACGACGCGGATTCGCGAGCTGTCCATGCCCAGGCACTGCGCGAGCGTCAGGTGCAGGTAGTAGGGCACCTGCGTGACGGAGTGGGTGGTCAGGCGGTCGCGCTCGGGCTCGTAGGCGGCGACCGCCGCATTGAGCTCGATCTGGCCGTGCGAGACCTCGGCGTAGTGGAACGTGTGCTCGCGCACGAGGTCGGCCGCGGCGAAGCCCGCGTCGACGTCGCCGAAGGTGTGGTCGACCTCGCGCTCGACATTGCCGGCCTTCTTCTCGTGCAGCAGCGTCGCGCCGGGCGCGCGGGCGTCGGCCGCGCTGAAGTACGCCGGAAGCGGCTCGATGTCGAGCACGATCGCCGCCAGCGCAGCCTCGGCGGTGGCGTCGTCGATCGCCGCCACCGCGGCCACCGGCTCGCCGCGATAGCGGACCTTGCCGCGCGCGAGCGGCCATTCGTTCTGCGCGATCGGGATCACCCCATAGGGCGCGGCGAAGTCCTCGCCGGTGACGACGGCGCGCACGCCGGGCATCGCGCGTGCCCTGGCGGTGTCGATCCCGCGGATCACGCCGTGCGCGATCGGGCTGCGCAGGATCTTGCCCACCAGCGTCTCGCCGAACGGGATGTCGGCGGTATAGCGCGCGCGTCCGGTCACCTTCTCGATGCCGTCGATCAGCGGGGTGCGCTGGCCGACCGGATGCTCGCCGCGACCCGCGCCGCGAAGCTCGGCCGACGAGGCGCCGGCGTCCAGGGTTGCGGTCGGATTCATGGTCTCACTCCCCTGCGGCGGCTTTCACCGATTCGATGATCTTGACGTAACCGGTGCAGCGGCACAGGTTGCCCGACAGGGCGTCGCGGATTTCGGCGTCGCCCGGGTTGGGGTTGCGGCGCAGCAGCGCTTCCGAGGCCATGATCATCCCCGGGGTGCAGAAGCCGCACTGCGTGCCGAGGTTCTCGTGGAACGCCTGCTGCAGCCGGCTCATGCGTCCCCCCGCGGCGAGGTTCTCGATCGTCTCGACGCGCTTGCCCGCGCAGCTCGCGGCCAGCGTGATGCAGGCGAGCCGCGTCTGGCCGTCGACCAGCACCGTGCAGGCGCCGCATTCGCCGCCGTCGCACCCCTGCTTGGTGCCGGTCAGGCCGACCGTGTCGCGCAGGTAGTCGATGAGCAGCGCGTGGTCGGCGACCGCGTCCTCGCGGGGGCGCCCGTTTACCGTCAATGCCAGCAGTCGCTTTGCCATGATGTCAGGCTCCTTTGGGTCGCAGGTCGCGCACGCGCACCGCCTTGCCCTGCGAGCGGGGGATCTCGCCCGGGCGCTTGACGACGACGTCGGTGGTGATGCCGAGCAGCGACTTGATCTGGTGCGCCACCTGCCGCGCGATGCGATCGTAGTCGGCGGCATCGACGCCGGGCTGCGCCTCGGTCTCCACGGTCACGTGGTCGAGGGTTCCGTGGCGCTCGACGACGAGCTGGTAATGCGGGGCGATGTTCTGCAGGCCGACCAGCACCGCTTCGACCTGCGACGGATAGACGTTGACGCCGCGGATGATCAGCATGTCGTCGTTGCGGCCGGTGACGCGCAGGATCCGCAGGTGCGTGCGCCCGCAATCGCACGGCGCGCTCGTGATCCGGGTGATGTCGCGCGTGCGGTAGCGCAGCATCGGCAGCGCTTGCTTGGTGAGCGTGGTGATCACCAGCTCGCCGGCCTCGCCCTCGGGCATGCGGCGCCCCGTGTCGGGATCGATGACCTCGAACAGGAAGTGATCCTCCCAGCCGTGCAGGCCGGCGTGGTGCTCGCATTCGCAGGCCACGCCCGGGCCCATGATCTCGGACAGCCCGTAGATGTCGACCGCGCGGATGCCCAGGCGCGACTGGATCTCGCGGCGCATCGCGTCGCTCCAGGGCTCGGCGCCGAACATGCCGACCGCGAGCGCGGAGTCCTTCGCCAGGTCGATGCCTTGCTGCTCGGCCAACTCGGCGATGGCCAGCGCGTACGACGGCGTCGAGCACAGCACGCGCGCCTTGAAGTCCATGATCAGCGAGACCTGCCGCTCGGTGGAACCGCCCGACATCGGCACGACGACACCGCCGAGGCGCTCCGCGCCGTAGTGCGCGCCCAGCCCGCCGGTGAACAGCCCGTAGCCGTACGCGTTGTGGACCACGTCGCCGCGCCGGGCGCCGCCCGAGTACAGCGAGCGCGCCATCAGGTCGGCCCAGTTGTCGAGATCTCCCTGCGTGTAGCCGACGACCGTCGGCTTGCCGGTCGTTCCCGAGGACGCGTGCAGCCTCGCGAGTTCGCCGAGCGGCCGCGCGAACATGCCGAACGGATAGTGGTCGCGCAGGTCGGTCTTCAGCGTGAACGGCAGCCGCTGCACGTCGTCGAGCGAACCGATGTCCTCGGGCTTCACGCCCGCCGCGTCCAGGCGCGAGCGGTGCAGCGGCACGTTCTCCCAGGCGTTCCTGACCGTGTCGCGCAGCCGGGCGAGTTGCAGCGCCTGGAGCTGTTCGCGCGGCATCGTCTCGACCGCGGCGTGCAGGTAGCGCCCGTCGGCGGCCTTCGCGGCCGAGCCTGGTTTGGTCGAAGTGTGCGTGTCCATGTCTTCTCCTCGAATTCGCGTGGACGTCGTCGTCATGGCCGCGCGCCGCGCACCGGCAGCTTCGCCAGCGCGAAGCCCTGGTTGAAGGCGGCCCGCGTGACCAGCGTGTACTTGAGCCAGGCACCCGCGCCGGCGGCCAGGATGCCCGCCAGAGCGGCGAGCACCGCGGCGCCCGCTCCGCCGACCAGCCCGATGCCGGCCGGGGCGACGAGCGCGAGTGCGAGCCAGGTGCCGATCGTCTCCAGCGTGCCGCCTGCGCGGTCGAGCGCGGACAGCGCGCGCGGCGCGGCGGTCGGCGCGAGGCGGCGGCGATACGCCAGCCAGGCCAGCCAGCGTGCGGCCAGCAACGCGCCGAAGAGGGCCATCAGCGCCTGGCTCGCTTCGCCGTGCAGCGGATGCGCGAACAGGAACAGGCCGCCGCCTTCGGCCAGGCCGGTCGTGACGATCATCGGCACCACGAGCGGTTCGCGCCAGGCCGGAATGCCGCGCGCGGCCCGCAGGATGCGCCCCTGGCAGTACACGAAGGCGAGCGCGAGCAGCGCGGCGACCCAGATCGCGCCGGACAGGCCGGCCGCGGCGGCCAGCCCGGTCGGGAAGAGCAGGGCGGCAACGAAGCCCTCACGGGTCATCCACGAGGTGCGCGGATTGAAGAAGACGTGAAGCGCGCGCATCGGCCGGCCGATCTCGAGCCAGACGCACAGCAGGCCGAGGCCGACCAGCCCGAGCGCTGCCAGCACCAGCAGCGTGGCGGCGGCGCCGCGCGCGCCCGACAGCGCGGTGAACACCAGCAGCCCGCTGCCGGCGCCGCCGCAGACGAAATTGCCTGCGGCGCGCCAGTCCCAGTGGGCCTGCTGCCAGGGGTTCGGGCCGTAGCTCATGTCGTCGATTCCGTCATGTCGGCCCCTTGTCCCACAAGTAGTAGAAGCCGGGGCCGGTGCCGAGTTCCTCGTGCATGCGGAAGTGCTGGTTCTCGGCGAGCAGTTGCGACACGTTGCTGGCGGGGTCGTCGAGGTCGCCGAACGCGAGTGCCTTCGCGATGCACGCATTCACGCAGGCCGGCGTCGCCTCGGGGTCGACACCGGGCGTCTGGCCCTTCTCTAGGCCCGCGTCGATCCGCTCGACGCAGAACGTGCACTTGGTGGCCACGCCGAGGCGGGCGTCGTCGCGCCGCTTGGCTTCGTTGTCGGTGGGCGTTCCGTATGCGAAGGTCGGCCGTTGGGTCTTGTAGCGGGCCTGGTACGGGCAGGCGACGGCGCAATAGGCGCAACCGATGCACAGGTCGTAGTCGATCGTGACGATGCCGTCGGCGCGTTTCCGGGTCGCGGTGGTCGGGCAGACCTCCATGCACGGCGGGTCGTCGCAGTGCTGGCAACCGGTCGGCACGAACGCGCGCTGCACGTTCGGGTACTCGCCGAACTCCATGTCGAGCACGCGGCGCCACTGGACCCCCGGAGGCGTCGCGTTCGCGTGCTTGCACGACGCGGTGCAGGTCTGGCAGCCGACGCAGCGTCGCAGGTCGGCGATCATCGCCCAGCGCGTCATGTCGCGGCCCTCGCGAGGCGCACGCGAACGATGTCGGCACTCGAGCCGGTCGCGTCGGTCAGGTCCATCGACATGCTGGCCAGCGTGTTCAGGCTGGGCACGCCGAAGTCCTTCGCGAACGGCGTGGCCCAGTGGTTGAACTGGCCGATCAGCAGCAGCGTGTCGGGGCGGATGCCCTGGCGCAGCACGGCGCGCCCGCGCACGCTGCGCTTCGGCGTCGCGATCTCGATCTCGTCGCCGTCCTCGATGCCCAGCTTCGCGGCGGCCTGCGGATTGACGATCACGCCGCGGTGCCCGGCGACGTTCTCGGCCACCTCGCGGATCATCTGGACGCCGACGTTGCCGCCCCAGGCGTACTGCATGCTGCGCGAAGTGAGCAGCCAGAACGGATAGTCTTCGGCGCGCGCGCCGGCGGCGGTGACGATGCCTTCCCAGAGGCCGGGAAAATCCTTCCAGGGCGGCAGCGCCTGGTACTCGGTCATCTGCTTGTCCCACCAGCGCATGTCGTGCTCGTGCAGGCGCCGCCCGAGCTCGGCGCCGACGCGCTTGAGCCGTTCCTGGTAGGGCAGCTCGAAGCGCAGGCCGCGTTCGACCATCGTCGGGTACAGGTACCAGGCGAGCCGCGGGAACGGCTTCGTCGCGAGCCCGTTCTCCTTCCACCAGTCCAGCCCGTTGGCCTGCGTGCCGCCGGTCAGTTCCGCGCTGGCCGACCGGCAGGCGGCATCCCAGATCTCGTCGCGCGTGTACGCGCGGTCGGGCCGCAGCGAGTAGTCGCCGTGCGAACCCTTCAGCGGAACGCCGCAGGCACCCTTGTTGATCGCCGCGTTGTACTTGTCGAGGATGCCGCTTCGCCGCGCGAGTTCGGTGGCGATGTCGGTGAAGTCGCGCGCGTCGCCGCGCATCGCGACCGCCGGCTGGCGCAGCGCGAAGCCTTCGTGGTCCCAGAACTGCTCGACGTACTTGGTCGCGCCGATGCGGATCAGCTGCAGGCCTTCGAGGTCGGTGGCGTCGGGCAGCAGGATGTCGGCGAAGTGGTTTGTCTCGTCGCGGGTGTAGGCGAGCGCGACGACGAACGGGAAGCGCGAGATCTTGTCGGCAACTGCCAGCGTGTCCCAGAACGAGATCGCCGGGTTCGTCCGGTAGACGAACCAGACGTCGGGGTAGGTGACCTTCGGCAGCCCCTTCGGCGTCTCGTCGAGGAACATCCACGAGAAGTGCGTCGGCCCGAGCGCCTGGCTCCACGCTCCGTTGCCGACCAGCGGCACCATCGTGCGGTAGGCGTTGCGGATGTTCGGGCGCGGCGACCAGTTCTCGCGATCGGTCGGATTGAGCGGATACGCCATGAAGCCGTCCGGGCCCGGCTTCGCGCTCTCGAGCCGCTCGGACATCGGGCGCACCAGGCGCACGGTGGTGCCGATGGTGCCCCCGGGAACCTCGAGCGCCCCGACCAGCGAGGCGAGCATCGTCCGCGCCCAGCAGCACTCGTAGCCGCCCCAGCCGTTGTTGATCGTCTTGCCGAGCGTGACCGCGACCGGCCGGTACGGCAGCTGCTGCCCCTCGATCTCGATCGTCTGGCCGACGCAGGCCTGCTCGACGTACTCGCGCGCGATTCCGCGCATCGTGTCGGCGGGGACGTCGCAGATGCCGGCCGCCCATTCGGGCGAGTAGGGCTGCATGTGAGCGACCAGCGCGTCGAAGGCGGTGCGGCCCGCCAGCACGCCGTCGGCGAGCACCTCGTCGTCGGGGCCGATCTCGATCGCGTCGACCTCGACCTGCGCGTGCAGCGCCTCGTCGAGCCCTTCGCTGTCGTGGGGACGCGCGCGGCCGGCGGTGGCGTCGAAGACCAGCGGCTTGCGGGTCGCGCGGTCGCGCAGGTAGTACCCGTTCGGGCCCACGAGGTAGGCCGACGCGGTGCGCCTGGCGAGGAACGGCAGGTCGAGCCGCTCGCGCGGCACCTCGTGCAGCAGCACGTGGATGAGCGCGTAGAGGAACGCCGCATCGGTCTTCGGCTTGATCGGCACCCATTGCGCCGAGCAGGCGCCGGTGACCGACAGGTGCGGCTCGACCTGCACGCGCTTCATGCCGCGCACGCGCGCCTGCGAATGCCGCCAGACGCCGACGACGCCGCCCGAGGCCTCGATGTTCGAGCCGCAGGAGATCAGGTAGTTGCAGTTCGGCGTGTCGGCCGCGACGATGAACGCGCGATGCCAGAACTCGCCGTACAGGTGCTCGGAGTGGTCGCACTTGACGCCCTGGCCCGAGCCGAAGCCCATGTCGACCGGCCCCCAGGCCGCGAGGAAGGCCGGGAAGGTGCCCATGTAGAACTGCGGCGTGCCGCCGCCGCCGAAGCTGGCCGCGAGCCGCGGATAGCCCGATTCGTCGGTGAGTCCCTGTTCGCGGATGCGGTTCAGGCGTTCGGCGATCGTGTCGAACGCCTCGTCCCACGAGATCGGCACGAAGCCCGGGTCCTGGTCGCGGCCCTTCTTCGGGTTGGTCCGCTTCATCGGCGCGAGGATCCGGTTCGGGTTGTAGGTCTTCTGGACCAGCCCGTAGGCCTTCACGCAGACCTTGCCGCCGCCGGGGTGGATTCTCTCGGCGCAGAAATTGGGCTCGACCTCGGTGGCCACGCCGTCGACGACCTTGACGGTGAGCAGGTCGGGGCCGGCCACGCACTGGTAGCAGTAGGTCGGGACGCGTCGCGTGCCCGCCGGGGGCGCGTCGTCGGCGCGCCCTGCGCTCGCGGCCGCGGCCGCGGCAGGGAAGTTCATGCCAGGCCCGCCTTCTTCGCCTTGGCCGCGAGCCGCGCCGCCGTGCCCTCGACGTCGACGACGAAGCGTCCGTGCCGCCCGCGGCAGATCGTGTCGACGCTGTCGCGGCCTTCGATGTCGAAAGTGACCGCGCGGCCCTTGACCTCGGCGATCGTCACCTTCAGCTCGACCGGCATGCCCAGCAGCGTCGCGGCGAGATGGTCGAGTTCGACGCGCGTGCCGACCGAATCCTCGCCGGCGTCGAGGTGCTCGAGCAGCAGCTCGCGGCAGGCGATCTCGATGTCCTGCACCAGCATCGGCGTCGCGTAGACGCGGGCGTTCTCGCCCATGAAGCCGATGGTGCGGTCGCGGTCGACGGTGAGCTTGCTGGTGCGGGTGACGCCGGGGGCGAGGGAGGCTTTCATCGGGTTCTCCGGTTTCGGTTCGGGGAAGGGAGGTGGGGGCGCGCTACAGCCCGAGGTACGCCTGCTGGACCGCGGGGTCGTCGAGCAGCTCGGTGCCGCGACCGGACAGCGCGATGCGGCCGACTTCCAGCACGTAGGCGCGATCGGCCACCGACAACGCGGCGCGGGCGTTCTGGTCGACCAGCAGGATCGTCGTGGCGGCGTCCTTCAGCGAGCGGATGGTGGCGAAGATCTCGGCGACGAGGCGCGGCGCCAGCCCCATGCTCGGCTCGTCGAGCAACAGCAGCTTCGGCCGCGCCATCAGCGCGCGGCCCATCGCGAGCATCTGCTGCTGGCCACCCGACAGGGTGCCGGCCGCGTCGTTGCGCTTCGACGCCAGGATCGGAAACAGCGCGTAGACCTGCTCGAGGCCCGGGCGGATCTCGCCGGGCGGGCGCAGGTAGGCGCCGAGCATCAGGTTGTCCTCGACCGTCAGCGGGCCGAACACCTGTCGTCCTTCGGGCACCTGCACGATGCCCATGCGCACGCGCGATCGGGCGGAGGCGCGGGTCACGTCGGCGCCTTCGAAGCGCACGCTGCCGGCTGCCGCCGGCTGGACGCCCGAGAGCGCGCGCAGCAGCGTCGACTTGCCGGCGCCGTTGGCGCCGACCAGCGCGACGAGTTCGCCGCGATCGACGCGCAGGCTGACCGAATCGAGCGCGGTGATCCGGCCGTAGCGGCTCGACAGCGCGTCGACTTCAAGCATGTGCGTGCTCCGGCTCGCCGGCGGCGCCGAGATAGGCCTCGATCACCCGAGGATCGTTGCGCACCTGCTCGGCGTTGCCTTCGGCGAGCTTGCGGCCGTAGTCGAGCACGAGGATGTGGTCCGAGACGCCCATCACCAGGCGCATGTTGTGCTCGACCAGCACGACGGTCGTCCCGGCTTCGGCCAACCGACGGATGAGCGCGGCGATTTCCTGCGATTCGGTCGGGTTCAGGCCCGCCGCCGGCTCGTCGAGCAGCAGGATCTTCGGGTCGCCGGCCAGCGCGCGCGCGATCTCCAGTCGCTTGAGCGCGCCATAGGGCATCGAATCGGCGCTCGATCCGACATGGGCGGCGAGTCCGACGAAGCGCAGCAGCTCGATCGCGCGGGCGCGGCAGTCGCGCTCGGCGCGCGCCAGCTGCGGCGCGCGCAGCAGCGTGGCGACGAGGCCGCAGCGCTCGCGCAGGTGGCGCCCGGTCATCACGTTCTCGAGCGCGCTCATGTTGAAGAAGATCTGCAGGTTCTGGAACGTGCGCCCGATGCCGGCGGAAGCGAATGCGTGCGCGGGCCGGCCGGTGAGGTCTCGGCCGCCGAGGCGGATGCGGCCGGCGGTGGGGACGTAGACGCCCGTCAGCAGGTTCAGCAGCGTCGTCTTGCCGGCGCCATTGGGGCCGATGATCGAGTGGACCTTGCCCTCGCCGATCGAGAACGTGAGGTCCTGCACCGCGTGGATGCCGCCGAACTCCTTCGACAGGCCCTCGACCAGCAGCCCGCCGGGCATGGCCGCTGGCGCGTGCGCGCTCGCCGTCGGCAGGTTCACGATCGGCTCCGCCACGTTCACTTGCGCCCGCGGCGCAGCCAGCCGGCGAGCGTGGGTACTGCACCGCGCGGCAGGAAGATCATCGTGGCCATCATGATGGCACCGAGCACGACCATCTCGTACTCCTTGACCACCGTGAGCGCCTGCGGCAGCACCGTGAGCACCGCCGCGCCGACGACGGCGCCGAAGGTCGATGCCATGCCGCCGAAGACGACCATCGTCACCAGTTCGACCGAGTGCATGAAGGAAGCCTTCGCCGGCGTAATGAAGCCGCTGTAGAACGCCGTGAGCCCGCCGGCCGCCGCGGCGAAGACGGCCGACACGACGAAGACCATCAGCTTCTGCCGCGCGCTGTCGATGCCGACGACCTCCGCGGCCACCTCGGAGGTGTGCAGCGCGCGTAGCGCGCGCCCGGTAGGCGACTCGATCAGGTTCAGCGCCAGCCACACCGCGAGCAGCAGGCACGCGCCGACGATCCAGTACCAGACCTGTTCGCCCTGGATGGCCCGGCCGAGCACGGTGAGCGGCGGCACCGCCATGCCGTCGGGCCCGCCGGTGACGCGATCTTCGTTCGCGAGCACGATCGACACGATGACGCCCAGTCCGAGCGTGGCCATCGCGAGGTAGTGTCCCTTCAGGCGCAGGATCGGGCGCCCGACGACGAAGGCCATCAGGCCAACGCCGGCCGTCGCGATGGCGAGCGCCGCCAGCGGCGGCACGCCGTAGCGCGAAGCGAGCAGCGCCGACCCGTAGGCGCCGAGCCCGAAGAAGCCGGCGTGGCCGAGGCTGATCTGCCCGGCGTAGCCGATCAGCAGGTTCAGCCCGACGCAGACGATCGCGTTCAGCCCGACGAGGATCGCGACGTCGTAGAAGTAGTCGTTGGCCAGCACCAGCGGCGCGAGCGCGATCGCCAGCGCGAGCGTCGCCATGCCGCCGGTACGCGGCGAGGCCCACCACTGCGCGGCCGGCGCGTGGCGCTCAGACGCGTTCGCTCTTGACTGCACCAAGGATTCCATCGGGGCGGACGAACAGCACGGCGAGGATGATCACGAACGCGATCACGTCCTTGTACGCCGACGACACGTAGCCGGCGCCCAGGCTCTCGAGCAGGCCGAGCACGAGCCCGCCTGCGATGGCACCGGCGAAGTTGCCCAGGCCCCCGAGGATCGCCGCGGCGAATCCCTTCAGCCCGAGCATGATGCCGGTGTCGTACGAGGTGAAGGTGATCGGCGCGATCAGCACGCCGGCGATCGCGCCCAGCGCCGCCGCGAGCCCGAAGCTGGCGAACAGGACCCTGCGGACCTCGATGCCGACCAATTGTGCGGCGAACCGGTTGTACGAGGTGGCCAGCATTGCCTTGCCGGCCAGCGTGCGGTTGAAGAACCACGACAGCAGCGCCACGATGACCACCGTGACGCCGATCACCCACAGGCTCTGCGGCACGATCGTCGCGCCGAAAATCGAGATCGGGGTGTCGCCCGACAGCGGGGGCAGCGGGTGGATGCGCTTGTCCCAGACGAGTTGCGCGAGGCCACGCAGGAAGATCGACGCGCCGATGGTGATGATGATCAGGGTCACGACGTCGGCGTTGCGCGCCTGGCCGACCGCGAGCCGCTCGAGCAGCAGGCCGACGACGCCCGAGACGGCGACGGCCCCGAGGATCGCCACCGGCATCGGCGCGCCGGCGGCGACCAGCGAGACGGCGCTCATGCCGCCGATCATCACGAACTCACCCTGGGCGAAGTTGATCACCCGGCTGGCGTTGAAGATGATCGAGAAGCCGAGCGCCACCAGGGCGTAGATCGCGCCGACGGTGAGCCCGCCGGCGACGAACTGAACCCATTGTCCGCCCATGGTGCGCCCCCGCCCGGCGAGCCGCCGTTGCCTCGCGCTATTTCACCAGCGTCCAGTCGCCGTTGCGGATCTCGAGCATCTGGAACGCGCTGAGGTCCAGGCCCATGTGATCGGACGGCGACATGTTGACGACGCCGCCGGTGCCGACATAGCCCTTGGTCTTCTCGATCTCGTCGCGAACCTTCGCCCGGTCGGTACCACCGGCGCGCTTGATCGCCTCCACAGCGATCATCAGGCCATCGTACGCGTGGCCGCCGAACGTGGAAACGTCGGACTTGTAACGGTCCTCGTAGTCCTTCTTGTAGCCGACCACGACGGGCTTCTGCGGATTGCTGTCGGGAAGGATGTTGCCGACCAGCAGCGCGGCGGCCGGCAGGCGGACTCCCTCGGCGGCGCCGCCGGCCAGCTTGATGAACTCCTTGGACGCGACGCCGTGCGACTGGTACAGCGGCAGGGTCATCCCGATCTGCTTGTAGTTCTTGGTGACGATCGCCGGTCCCTGGCCGAATCCGCAGTTCATCACCGCCTGAACGCCGGCGGTGCCCTTGATCTTCGTGAGCTGAGCGGTCATGTCGGTGTCGGCTGCGCCGTAGCTCTCGTCGGCGACGATCTCGATGCCGTGCTTGGGCGCGACCTTGATGCACTCGGCGCGCAGCGACTTGTCGAAGCCGCCGGCGCCCGAGATCAGCGCGAGCTTCGTGAGCTTGCGCGCGTTCATGTCGGTGAAGATCTTCTCGCAGGCCATCCGGTCGGTGTGCGGTGTCTTGAACACCCACTTCTTGACCGGCTCGATGATGACGACGGCGCCCGCGAGCGAGATGAACGGCACCTGCGCCTGTTCGACCAGCGGGATCGCCGCCATCGTCTCGCCGGTGGTCGACCCGCCGACGATGACGTCGACCTTGTCCTGCTCGATCAGGCGCTTGGTGAACGTGCGCGCCTTCTCGGCGTCGCCGCCGCTGTCGTAGGCGAACAGCTGCAGCTTGCGGCCGAGTACGCCGCCGGCCGAATTGATGCGCTCGACGTACATCTCCAGGGTCTTCTGCTCGGGGTCGCCGAGGAACGCGGCGGGCCCCGTGACCGAGAGGAATGCACCGATTCTGATAGGCTCCTGGGCGGCGACGGTCCCGGTTCCGATCAGGGCTGCCGCGGCGAAGGTCCCGGCGAGCCGGATCGCGTTCCGGGCGCTTGCGACGAATTTCATTCGAGTCTCCTCTTCTTGTCTGCGACGACGCGGCCGCGAGGCGGCCTGCCGGTATCGCCCCGACGCGCGCGTGTCGCGCGAGGCAGGGCACTGGTGCCATCGGGCAAGCCCCGGAGCGGGATTGCCCGAAGGTGTCTGCATGGGGCGACAGCCGGGTCGAATGCAGCGGAGACGTTTACAGCGCGCCCATTAACACCTATTCTGGTACCGGAATGCGGGTATTCAATTGATCTGTATCAGACTTTCGGGGCAGCGATGACGAAGGCATCGACACGAGCGGGCGCAGGCGGCGCCCGGGCCCGGCGGCGTCCGGCGGCCGCTCGCGCGCCCGCGGGCAAGCCCGGCGATCGGGTCGTCATCCGTGCCGCGAGGCGCGGGGACCTCGACCAGGTCATCGCGATCGACGCGACGGTGACCGGCGTCGAGAAGCGCCCCTACTGGCTGTCGGTGTTCCGCCGCTACGGCGACGGCGCACGCCCCGAGCGCCACTTCCTGGTGGCCGAGGCCGACGGCCGCGTCGCCGGATTCATCATCGGCGAAGTGCGCGACTGGGAATTCGGCGCGCCGCCCTGCGGCTGGGTGTTCGCGATCGACGTCGCGCCCGAGTTCCGGCTGGCGGGTATCGCCACGCGGATGCTCGACGCGCTGCGCGCCGGGTTCAGGCGACTCGGCGTGCGAAAGCTGCGCACGATCCTCGCCCGCGACAACACGCTGATCCTGTCGTTCTTTCGCAGCCAGGGCATGATGACCGGGCCGTTCATACCGCTGGAGATGGACCTCGATGCCTGACTGCGAGCGTATGCGATGAGGCTGCAGAAGAACACTTCGCTCGCGCTGTACAGCGTGCTCGAGTTCGCGATCGATCCGGGGCGCCACATCCCGGCGGCCGAGATCGCGGGCAAGTACGGTGTCTCGCCGCACCACCTCGCGAAGGTGCTCTCGGAACTCGCGCGCACCGGAATCGTCGAGTCGGTGCGCGGCGTGGGCGGCGGCTATCGCTTCGCGGGCAACGCGCGACGGATCACGCTGATGGACGTCATTCGCCTGTTCGAGGACCTCGCCCCGCCGCCGGGCGAGCGCCGCGAGCCGAGCGAGTCGACGCCGGTGGGCATGGCGCTCGGGGCGGTGCTCTCCGAGATCGACGAGATCGCCAAGGCGACGCTCAGTTCGATCACGCTCGCGACGATGCTGCGCCTGATCGAGCGCCAGCAGGGCAGGCCGATCGGGCCGGCGGCGCCGCTGAACGCAGAGGAGGCGCCTGCCGAGCCGGCCGCTCCCCGGCGTCGCGGCCGCAAGGCCGCCGGGGCTGCGCCCTAGGGCGTCGCCCTAGACGGCGACCGGCGCCGCGATGTGCGGGTGCGACTGGTAGCCGACGAAGCGGAAGTCCTCGTACTCGTACCGGTCGATCGACGCAGGCTTGCGTGCGAACTCGAGGCGTGGCAGCGGCAGGGGCTCGCGCTGCAGCTGCAGCCGTGCCTGTTCGAGATGGTTGCTGTACAGATGGACGTCGCCGCCGGTCCAGACGAACTCGCCCGGCTCGAGGTCGCACTGGTGCGCGAGCATCGCGAGCAGCAGCGCATAGCTGGCGATGTTGAACGGCACGCCGAGGAACACGTCGCACGAACGCTGGTAGAGCTGCAGGTGCAGCCGGCCGCCGATCACCGCGGTCTGGAACAGGCAATGGCAGGGCGCGAGCTTCATCGCGGGCAGGTCGCCGACGTTCCAGGCGCTGACGATCTGCCGCCGCGACCACGGGTCTTCCCGGATCTGGCGCACGAGCTGCGCGATCTGGTCGACGTGGCGGCCGTCGGCGGTCGTCCAGTCGCGCCATTGCTTGCCGTAAACCGGGCCGAGATCGCCGTTGGCGTCGGCCCACTCGTCCCAGATGCTGACGCGATTCTCGTGCAGGTAACGGACGTTGGTGTCGCCCTTCAGGAACCACAGCAGCTCGTAGACGATCGAGCGGACGTGCAGCTTCTTGGTCGTGACCAGCGGGAAGCCATCGGCGAGGTCGAATCGCATCTGGTGGCCGAACACGGCGCGGGTGCCGGTGCCGGTCCGGTCGGGGCGATCGACGCCCTCGCGGAGGATCCGGTCGAGGAGATCGAGGTATTGCCTCATCGCGCGATGCGGGTAGCGGTGCGTTCGACCGAAGGTGGGTTCATCGCGAAACAGGCCCGGGCTGGTCGGCGGTCGCTGCGGGCTGCTGCGCCGGCGCGCCGGGCTGCTCGAGCGCAGGGGCGCCGGTCGCTTCGGGCTGCGCGGGGGCCGGCGTCGTCGCGGGCGGCCCGGGACTGCGTCCGTTGATCGGGCCCGGCGCGGGCTGCGGCGGCGGCGCGGCGACCGTCGGGGGCGGCACGGGTGCCGCGGTGGGCACGGGCGGCGCGACGGCGGCCGGGCTCGCGTCGGAGCGCGCCGGGCCGCTCGAGAGCGTGGCGACCGACGGGCGCTGCGGCGCGGCCAGCTCGACGCGCGCACCGTTGCGCTCGATGATCGCAGCGTCGGAGCGCACTTCGACCAGCTTCGCATCGGCGCCCACTGCGTCGCCGACCATGTAGGCCTTCGGCGGCTTGCCGTCGACCACGAGGACCGCGCTGCCGCGGACCTCGCTCGCCGCGACGCCGAGCACCTGGATGTTGGAGGCCACGGCTACCTGGGCGGCGCCGCGGCTGCCGACCGGCATGCCGAACAGCCGGCCTGCCGCGACGAGGTCGGGTGCGTCGCGCTGGTCGGCCAGCGAGCCGGCCGGCGCGATCGGAACCGCCGGGGAGAGCAGCTGCAGCGCCCAATAGGCGATCGTCGCGCACAGCAGCGCGAACATCGCGAGCGAGGCCGCCAGCGGCGTCCATCGGCGCGAGGCGACCGTTCGTTTGAAGCGCATCTCGGTGGGTGGGGGAGGGTGCTGAAATCCACTGGTATCATAGCCCGAGTCGTCAAGGCACTTTTCCGGAGTATCGATGCACCGTCCGTCGGCCGATCGAAGGCCGCAAGCGCGCCAGCGCGGCTTCACGCTGATCGAGATCATGGTCGTGATCGTGATCCTCGGGGTCCTGGCCGCCATCGCAGTGCCGCGCATCATGAGCAAGCCGGACGAGGCGCGGGTCAAGGCCGCGCAGACCGAGATTGCGCAGATCCTCCAGGCGCTCGATCTCTACCGGCTCGACAACCAGCGCTACCCGACCACCGACCAGGGACTGGCCGCGCTCGCGCAGCGTCCGACGGTCGAGCCGCTGCCGCCGAACTGGAAGGCCTACCTGAAGCAGGCCCCGGTCGATCCCTGGGGCAAGCCCTACCAGTACCTGAACCCGGGTGTGCGCGGCGAGATCGACGTGTTCAGCCTGGGCGCCGATGGGCAACCCGGCGGCGAGGGCGTTGCCGCAGACATCGGCAACTGGTCGCTGAACCGGTAGCCGGCGCCCCACACGGCGTCCCACGAAGACGCGGAAGGCCATGCAGCGCGTGAACCGGCCGGTCTTCGATGCCCGGCCGCGCGAGACAGGCTTCACGCTGCTCGAACTGCTCGTCGCGATGGTGATCGCCGGCGTGCTGATCGGCATCGTGTCGCTGTCGATCGGCGGCTTCGACCGCAGCCTGCGCTTCGAGGCCGAGCGGCTGTCGCAACTGCTGGTGCTCGCGCGCGAGGAAGCGCAGGTGCGCGGCGCGCCGATCCGTTTCGAGGCCGACGACGAGCGCTATGGATTCTTCGTCTGGCGCGAGCGTCGCTGGCAACCGGTGCTCGACGATCGCGACTTGCGCGAGCGAAACTGGGAACAGCCGACGCGGCTGCGCGTCGAGCGTGCCGACGGCCGCCGCGAGATCGAGTTCGGCCGCGACCAGATCGACGCGCCATTCGTGCTGCACCTGAGTCGGGGCGACACGAGCGCGGCGATCGTCGCCAACGGCCTCGGCGCCTTCGAGGTGCGCTGATGCGGGCGCGGCGCCTTCCAGTGCGGGCCGCGCGCCCGAGGGCCGGGTGCCATGGCGCCCGGCACGCGCGCGGGTTCACGCTGATCGAGGTGCTGATCGCGATGACGATCGCCGCGGTCGCGCTGATGGCTGCGATCCGCGCGACGGCGTCGCTGGCGGTGAGCAGTGCCGACCTGCGCAGCCGTACGCTGGCGCAATGGAGCGCCGAGAACCGGCTGGCGCAGATCCGCATCGCGCACGAATGGCCCAACGCGGGCAGGCGACAGTACGACTGCAGCCAGGCGAACGTGGTCATGGTGTGCCGGGAGGACGTGATCCAGACGCCCAACCCGCTGTTTCGCCGGGTCGAGGTGAGCGTCTTCAACGAGGACGGCACCTTCCGCCTGGCCCGGCTGGTCGGGTTCTCGACGAGGCTGCCGTGATCCGTCGCCGCTCGGCCCGCGGCTTCACGCTGCTCGAACTGCTGGTGGCCGTCGCCTTGCTGTCGGTGCTGGCGGTGCTCACGTGGCGCGGAATGGATTCGGTGCTGCGCGGGCGCGACCGGATCGTCTCGACGTCCGACGACCTGCGTTCGCTCACGGTCGCGATGACGCAGATGGAGGAAGACCTGCGCCGCTCGTGGCCGATCCGCCTGCTCGGGCTGGCCGAGCCCTCGATCTCGTTCTCGATGGCCGGCGAGCGCGAGCCGCCGTCGCTCGGGCTGCTTCGCGAGACGCGCGGGTCGGACGCGGTCCAGGTCCAGCGCGTGATCTATCGGCTGCGCGACGGGGTCTTCGAGCGCGGTTTCAGCCTCTGGGCGGCGCCGTCCCCCGACGGCGCGCAGAAGGTGCCGGCCACGCCGTTCACCTGGCAGCCGATCATGCGCGACGTGCAGGCGATGGAGTTTCGCGGCTGGCTCGACGGCCGCGGCTGGCTGCCGGCGGCGGCACTCGCTCCGTTGCTGGTGGCCGCACAACTCCCCGCGGCCGCGGCCCCGCAGCCCGCGGGGGTGCGTCCCGTGGTGCCGCAGCTCACCGGCGTCGAACTGACGCTGGTGCGCCGCGGCGAGCGCATCGTGCGCGTTTTCGCGGTGGCGGACTGAGCGTGCGCACGCGCACCGCGGCCGGCCGCCCGCGAACCGCCCAGGCGGGCGTGGCGATCATCAGCGTGCTGCTGGTGATCACGCTGGCGACCCTGATCGTGAGCAGCCTGTTCTGGCGCGAGCACGTCACCGTGCGATCGGTCGAGAACCGGCTCGCGCTCGCGCAGATGCGCTGGATCGAGACGGCGGTGCTCGACTGGGCGTCGGTCGTGTTGCGGGTCGACCGGGCCAGCACCGGTGCCGTCGACCACCTGAACGAACTCTGGGCGACGCCGGTGGCCGAGACCGTGCTCGACGAGACGGTGACCGGCGGCGCGCGGCTGACGGACACCGGCGCCAAGGCGCGGATGGCGGGACAGATGTTCGACGCGCAGGCGCGGATGAACCTGAACAACCTGGTGATCGACGGGCTGCCGTCGGCCGTGCATCGCGAGGCCTTCGAGCGGCTGCTGGCGATCGTCGGCCGCCCGGAGAACCTGGCCGGCCTGTTGCAGGCGCGGCTGCAGCAGGCGTACCCGCCGCTGGTGCAGGGCAAGCGCGCGCCGGCGTCGGCGCTGCCGCTGCTCAAGCTGGCCGACCTTCGCACCGTGCCCGGTTTCGACGAGGCGACGATCACCGCGCTCGAGCCGTTCGTCATCTTCCTGCCCAAGCGGGTTCGCAGCGGCGCCGCCGAGTTCGTCACCGAGAACACGAAGGTCAACATCAACACCGCGCCGCCCGAGGTGCTGGCCGCCGAGGTGGTCGACATCGACCTGCAGGCCGCGCGACGCTTCGTCGAAGGCGTGCGCGCGCGGACGTTCTTCGCGAGCCTGGACGTCGCCCGGTCGCGCTTCGACGGCGCGCCGGTGCTGCCGGCCAACCTGCTGTCCGTCGGCTCGGACTTCTTTCTCGTGAGGGGGATGGTACGCTTCGGGCGGGTCGAATCGCAGAGCGAAGCGCTCCTGTACCGCGGCGCCAGCCGCGTGGAACTCATATGGCAGCACAGGTACTGAGAAAGGGCCAGGCGATCGTCTGGGTGCCACCGCGCGCGATCGGCGAGCGGGCGTTCGCGACCGAGCCGGTGCTGCTCGCGATGTTGCCGGTGGCGGTGTCCGACAAGGTCGGTGGCGCGGCGAACCCGGGTGGACTGCCGGTGACCGTGTTCGGCAGCGCGAGCACGGCCCGCTACGTGCGCGTGAGCCTCGACGCGTTGCCGGTGCTGAAGACCGCCACGTTGATCTTCGACGCGCGCGACGTCAACCTGCTGCAGGTCACTGTCCCCGCGCTCTCGGGGGCGCGACTTCAGCAGGCGCTGCCCAACATCGTCGAGGAAATGCTGCTGCAGGACCCGCAGACCTGCGCCTATGCGGTCGGTCCGCGGGTGGGCGGCGAGGGACGCCGGCTGGTCGCGGCGATCGACCGCGGCTGGCTCGAGTTCGTGGTCGGCGCGTTCGAGCGCCGTGGCATCGCGGTCCAGGGTGCGTGGCCTGCGCAACTGGCGCTGCCGGTGGGCGCCGATCGGACGGCGCTCGCCTGCCTGAACGACGGCCTGGCGTTGCGCACCGGCCTGCTCGACGGCATCGGCTGGGGGGCCTCGCCCGACGCCGACTTTCGCGCCGAGGCGATCGTGGCGATGCTGGCGAGCGGCGGAGCGCCGACGGCGCCGTTCGCGCCACAGGCCGCCGATGCCGAGCCCGCCGTGGCCACGGCCGGGGCGGCCCATGGCGACGCCGTCGTGGGCCTCGCCGCGCGCGAGTTGCCGTCGGAGCCGCCCCGACTGCGGCGTCGCCTGGCGGTGTTCGTCGAGGACGCGAGCTGGCAGACGCCTGTGCTCAAGGCGGCTTCGCGCGCCGGCTTCGACGCCGACATCCGCGCGCTGCCGTTTCCGCTGCCCGCGCCCATCGACCTGCTCGGCGCGCGCCGCGGCAATGCCGCGGGCCGGTGGTTCGCGGACATCGACTGGCGCGCCTGGCGCGTGCCGGCGATCTTCGGCGGAGCCAGCCTGGCCGCGGCCTTGCTCGGACTGAACCTGCACTGGGGCGCGCTCGCGCAGGAGCGCGCGGCGCTGAAGGCGCAGATCGAGCGAAGCTTCCGGCAGGCGTTTCCGAACACGCAGCTGGTCGTCGATCCGCTGCTGCAGATGCAACGCGAGGTCGCCAGCCTGCGCACTCGCGCGGGCCAGGCCGGACCCGAGGATTTCGTGCCGCTCGTCAGCCGCTTTGCGCTCGCGCTGGGCGGGCAGGCCACCGATTCGCTGGCGAGCGTCGAGTATCGCGACGGCCGCCTGCGGGTGCGCTTCCAGCCCGGCTTCTACGAGGCGCGTTCGGTGCGCGACCTGCTGCTGCGCGACAGCCAGCGGCAGGGGTTGTCGGTGAAATTCGACGGCGAGCGCGAGCCGACCGCGACCGTCGCGTTGTTGCGCTGAGCGGGGCGAGGCGATGCTCGAAACCCTGCTCCAGAGGTGGCAACTGATGACGCCGCGCGAGCGGCGCATCGTGGTGGCCGGCGCCGCGCTGCTGGTCGCGGCGGCGGTCTGGCTCTTGCTGTTCGAGCCGGCCTGGACCGGGCGGCAGCGCCTGCAGTCCGAGCTGCCCGCGATGCGCTCGCAGCTGGCGCAAGTCGAGCAGATGGCCGACGAGGCACGCCGGCTCGGCACCGTCCCCGCCGGAAGCGATTCGCCGCAGGCGGTGAGGGCGCAGCTCGAGAAGTCGATCGAAGGTGCGGGCCTGAAGCCTGCGCTGGCCCAGCTCACGCTCACCGGCAACCTGTTCGAGTTGCGCTTCAAGAGCGTCCCCTACGCCGCCTGGCTCGCCTGGCTCGATGCCGCCGCGCGCGAGACCCGCCTGCGCGTCGTCGACGCCGCCGTGACGCGCGAAACCGGCATCGGGGTGGTGTCGGTGCGCCTGGCGCTCGAAATGCCTCGCCGGGAGGCCCGATGATGCGGATGCGCCCGGGGCGAATGGTGGCCTACGCGCTGGCGGGCCTGGTCGGCGCGGCATTGACGCTGATCGCCGCGGCGCCGGCCAGTTTCGCCGACCGCGCGATCGAGCGCGCCACCGGCGGGCGGATGCGCCTGGCCGAGACCGACGGAACGATCTGGCGCGGCTCGGGCCGGCTGGTGCTGGTGGATACCGGCGCAGAGGCGGGCGGGCAGCAATCGGTGCCCGGCGTTGCGGTGCCGGGTCGGATAGACTGGGGACTGCGCCAGTTGCCGCTGCTGATCGGCCAGGTCGATGCGTCGATCCGCGTCGACGGCATGACCCAGCCGGTTCGGGTCCAGGGCGGGTACGGCGAAATCCGGGTGGGGGGCGGCTCGCTGGCGCTGCCCTCGGTCGAACTCGGCCGCATGGGCTCGCCCTGGAATACCTTGCGGCCGTCCGGCGCGCTGAGCCTGCGCTGGGAGAACCTGACACTCAAGCAAGGTGGACTGGAAGGTCGGGCGCAGATCGAGCTGCGCGACGCCTCTTCGGCGATGACTCCGGTCCGGCCGCTGGGCAGCTACCGCGTCGAGATCATCGGCCGGGGCGGGCAGGCCGACCTCGGCATCCAGACGCTGGCCGGCCCGCTGCGCTTGCAGGGCAGCGGCACCTTCAGCGCGCAGGGCGGGCTGCGATTCACCGCGGAGGCCAGCGCCGACCCGGCGGCCCAGGCAAGCCTGAATTCGTTCCTCGGCTTGATCGGCCGACGGGATGGCGAGAAGACGATCATTAAAATAGGGGCATGAGCGTGCATAACCGAGGCGGGCACAGGCCCGCGCATCCGCCGGTCGGCGGGCTGCCGCTGCGACGGATCCGCGCGCTCGCGCTGCGCGTCGCTGCGGGCGGCGCGCTGGCGCTGGCCTGCGCGGTCGGCGTGGCGCCCGCCCAGGCCCAGCCGGCGTCCGCGCCGGCCGCGGCCAACGGCGCGGCGAACGACACCGTCACGCTGAACTTCAAGGATGCCGACGTCGATTCGGTGGTCGGCGCGTTCGGGCACCTGCTCAACCGCACCTTCGTCATCGATCCGCGCGTGCGCGGCAAGATGACCCTCGAGACGCCGCGCCCGGTGACGCGCGCGCAGGCGTGGCAGCTGCTGCAGGCGGCGCTGCGTTCGCAGGGCTTCGCGGTCGTCGAGACCGGGACGCTCACCAAGATCGTTCCGGAGGCCGACGCGAAGCTGCAGGCGACGCCGGTGACCGCCGGCCGGGCCCCGTCGGCGGCCGGCGACCAGGTCGTGACGCAGATCTTCCGGCTCAACTACGAGTCGGCCACCAACCTGGTGCCGGTGCTGCGGCCGCTGATCTCGCCCAACAACACGATCGTCGCGTATCCGAACAACAACTCGCTGGTCGTCACCGATTACGCGGCCAACCTGCAGCGGATCGCGCGGATCGTCGCGACGCTCGACAGTCCGTCGACCGGCGAAGTCGAGGTCGTGCCGGTCGAATACGCGGTGGCCAGCGACATCGCCGTCGCGGTGTCGCGCCTGCTCGAGGATGCCTCGCGCGGCGGCCCCGGCGCGCAGGTCGACCCGGGCCAGCGGGTCGCGGTGCTCGCCGATCCGCGGCTGAACTCCATCCTGATCCGCGCTGCCAGCCCGGCCAGGCTGAACCTGGCCAAGAGCCTGATCGCGCGGCTCGACCAGCCGAGCGCCAGGCCCGGCAACATCAACGTGGTCTACCTGCGCAACGCCGAGGCGGTGAAGCTCGCGCAGACGCTGCGCGGCGTGCTGGGCGGCGAGGGCGGGGGCGGCGGCTCGTCCGGCCCGCTGACGACCTCGCAGACGCCGCCGTCGCAGATGCCGCAGGGCTCGGCGCTGCAGACCGGCCAGATGGGCACGCAGGGGCAGACCGCGGCCACGTCGCCGCTTCAGCCCTCGAGCAGCGCGCCGGTCACCGTGAACGCGGGCGGCGCGATCATCGCGGCCGATCCGGCGACGAACTCGCTGATCATCACCGCGCCAGAGCCGGTCTACCGCAACCTGCGCGCCGTGATCGACAAGCTCGACGCGCGGCGTGCGCAGGTGTTCATCGAGTCGCTGATCGTCGAAATCAGCGCCGAGAAGGCCGCCGAGCTCGGCGTGCAATGGCAGTTCCTGGGATCGCCGCAGGGGTCGACGCGGGTCATCGGCGGCACCAACCTGCCGGCGCGCGGCACCGGCTCGAACATCCTCGACGTCGCCGCCAACGTCGGCTCGGTCGGCACCGGCCTGAACCTCGGGGTGGTGCGCGGCACGATCAACGTCCCCGGCGTGGGCGAGATCCTCAACCTGGGCTTTCTCGCGCGGGCGCTGCAGAGCGGCGCCAACGCGAACATCCTGGCCACGCCCAACCTGCTCACCCTCGACAACGAGGAGGCACGCATCGTCATCGGCCAGAACGTGCCCTTCGTGACCGGCCAGTACTCGACGAACGCGACCACCGGCGCCTCGCTCAACGCGTTCCAGACGATCGAACGCAAGGACGTCGGCACGACGCTGCGCGTCAAGCCGCAGGTGTCCGAATCGGGCACCGTCAAGCTGCAGATCTTCCAGGAGGTCTCCAGCGTCCAGAGCACGACGCTGTCGGCGGGCATCATCACGAACCGGCGCGCGATCGAGTCCAACGTGCTGGTCGACGACGGGCAGATCATCGTGCTCGGCGGCCTGATCGAGGAGAAGATCGAGGGCAACGAGGACAAGGTGCCGGGGCTCGGCGACGTGCCGGTCGTAGGGCAGCTGTTCCGCTACGACTCGCGCAGGCGCGTCAAGACCAACCTGCTGGTGTTCCTGCGGCCGGTGATCGTCCGCGACGGCGCCGACGCGCACGGCATCACCGCGGATCGCTACGACTACATTCGCGGCGTGCGCGGCGATTCGGCGCTGCCGTCGCACTGGGCGCTTCCCGACATGAAACCGGACCCGATGCCGCCGATGCCGTCGCCGCCGGCGCGCTCGCCCAAGGCGCCCGCAGGTCCGGCCCCGGAAGGCTCGGCAGCGCCGCAGGGTTCGGCCGCTCCGCAGGGCTCGGTCGCTCCGGCTGCCGCCGACATGGCGACGCAGGCGCCCGCTCCGGTGTCGGCATCGCGGCCCAGCACCGTCATCCAGACCGCGCCGAACGAGGTCGTCGTGCCGCTGCGTCCTGGCACGTCGCTGGTCCCCGCGCGCAGCGACTGAGCGCCGAGCCCATGGCCACCGTCTCGCCGGCCCGCTACGTCCCCTACGGATTCGCCCGCACGCACCAGGTGCTCGTCACCGGCGTGTCGGGCGACGCGGTCGAGGTGTGGATCGGCGATCGAACGCCGCGCCAGGCGCTGGCCGAGCTCTCGCGCACGCTGCCGCTGCGGCTGGTCACGGTGCACAAGCCCGAGGCCGAGCTCGCCGCGGCGATTTCGCGCGCGTATTCGCAGCAGGAGGGGTCGGCCGCGTCGGTGGTCGACGAGGTGGAGAGCGACCTCGACCTGTCGCGCCTGCTGCAGGACATCCCGAAGATCGAGGACCTGCTCGAGGCCGAGGACGACGCGCCGATCATCCGGATGATCAACGCGCTGCTCACGCAGGCGAGCCGCGACGGCGCGTCGGACATCCACATCGAGCCGTTCGAGACGACCTCGCTGGTGCGCTTCCGCATCGACGGCACGCTGCGCGACGTGGTGCGTCCGCGCCGCGAGCTGCACGCGGCGCTCATCTCGCGGATCAAGATCATGGCGCAGCTCGACATCGCCGAGAAGCGCCTGCCGCAGGACGGCCGCATCACGCTGCGCATCGGCGGGCGGCCGATGGACGTGCGCGTCTCGACGCTGCCGACCGGGCACGGCGAGCGCGCGGTGCTGCGGCTGCTCGACAAGGAAGCCGGCCGGCTCGACCTCGCCAAGCTGGGCATGAGCCCCGGCACGCTGACGGCGTTCGATCGGCTCGTCCACCAGCCGCACGGCATCGTGCTCGTGACCGGGCCGACCGGCTCGGGCAAGACGACCACGCTGTACGCCGCGCTCGGGCGGCTCGATTCGTCGACGACCAACATCCTCACGGTCGAGGATCCGATCGAGTACGACCTCGAGGGCATCGGCCAGACGCAGGTCAACGCGCGCATCGACATGACGTTCGCGAAGGCGCTGCGCTCGATCCTGCGGCAGGACCCAGACGTCGTGATGATCGGCGAGATCCGCGACCTCGAAACCGCGCAGATCGCGGTGCAGGCGTCGCTCACCGGCCACCTGGTCCTGGCCACGCTGCACACGAACGACGCCGTCTCGGCGGTCACGCGCCTCATCGACATGGGGATCGAGCCGTTCCTGCTGTCGTCGTCGCTGCTCGGCGTGGTCGCGCAGCGGCTGGTGCGCAAGCTGTGCACGCAATGCCGGCAACCCGATCCGGTCACCCGCGGCTGGCGCGCGGTGGGCTGCCTGTCGTGCAACCGGACGGGCTTCCAGGGCCGCACCGGCATCTACGAGCTGTTCACCGTCGACGACGAGATCCGCGGGCTCGTTCACCGCAACGCGGCCGAGACCGAGATCCGCGCGGCGGCGCTGCGCGGCGGCATGCTGTCGATGCGCGACGACGGTCGCCGCTGGGTCGAGGCCGGTGTCACGTCGGCCGACGAGGTCGTGCGCGTGACGCGCGACTGACCGCGCGACCGCCGCCATCGCATCGTGCCGGCCTACCGCTACGAAGCCGCCGAGCCTTCGGGCCAGCTCGCGCGCGGGATCATCGACGCCGATTCGCCGCGGCACGCGCGCAACCTGCTGCGCGAGCGCGGGCTCACGCCGCTCGAGCTGAACCCGGTCCAGCCGACTGGCGCGAGCGCCGGCCTGCGCGTGCTCACCGGCAAGCTCGGGGCGGCGGAACTCGCGCTCGCCACGCGCCAGCTGGCGAGCCTGCTGTCGGCGCGCCTGCCGATCGAGCAGGCGCTCAACGCCGTGGTCGAGCAGGCCGACCGGCACGTGGTGCGCGACCGCTTCGCGGCGGTGCGCAGCGAAGTGATCGGCGGGCAGACGCTCGCGCAGGCGCTGGCGAAGTATCCGCGCGACTTCCCCGACGTCTACCGGGCGCTGGTTGCGGCGGGCGAGCAGTCGGGCGACCTGGCGCTGGTGATGAACCGGCTGGCCGACTACGTCGAATCGCGCACCGCGCTGTCACAGCGGATCATGCTCGCGTTCACGTATCCGGCGATCGTCACCGTGGTGGCGACGCTGGTGATCATCGCACTGCTCACCTACGTCGTGCCGCAGGTGGTCGGCGTGTTCACGCAGACCCGCCAGCAGCTGCCTTTCCTCACCGTCGCGCTGATCGCCACGTCGGATTTCGTGCGCGAGTGGGGGCTGTGGCTGCTGGCGCTGCTGGTCGCGGCCTTCGTCGCTTTCCGCCTTGCGTTGCGCGCGCCGACGTTTCGCCTGTCCTGGGACCGCCGGATGCTGGCGATGCCGATCGCCGGCCGGCTGATCCGCGGCCTGAACACCGCGCGCTTCGCCTCGACGCTGGGCATCCTCACGAACAGCGGCGTGCCGCTGATCCGCGCGCTCGAGGCCGGCGCGCGCACGCTGTCGAACGAGTCGATGAAGACGAACGTGCAGGACGCGATCTCGCGGGTGAGGGAGGGGTCGCCGCTGTCGCGCGCGCTGAAGGCGGGCGGGCAGTTCCCGCCGATGATGATCCACATGATTGCCAGCGGCGAGGCCACGGGCGAGCTGCCGCAGATGCTCGAGCGCACCGCGACCACGCTGTCGCAGGAGACCGAGCGGCGCGCGCTCACGCTCACCAGCCTGCTCGAGCCGCTGCTGATCCTGCTGATGGGCGCGGTCGTGCTCGTCATCGTCCTCGCGGTGATGCTGCCGATCATCGAGATCAACCAGCTGGTGCGCTGAGCGCGCCGCTCACGAGGAGAACGCGATGCCCGGCGTGGCCGGCCCGACCAGCGCCGACCGGTATCCGCTGCTGCTCGCCGGCCTGACCGCGGCCGTCGCGACGGTGGGCGCGACCATCTTCGCGATCTCGCCGCTGCTCTCCGACATCGCGGCGGCCTTCGGCATCGCGCCGGCGCGCGCGGGGCGGCTGATCGGCGTCTACAGCCTGTCGATGGCGATCGTGGCGCCGACGGTCGGGCTGCTCGCGCGGCGCCTGCCGCGGGCGCGCGTGATCGTCGCCGGGTTGCTGCTTTTCGCGCTCGTCTGGCTGCTGGCCGGGTGGACGCGTCGGTTCGACGCGTTGCTCGCGCTCACGCTGCTCGCCGGCGCGGCGACCGGCGCGGTGATCCCCGCCACCTACGCGTACGCGGGCGACCTGTCGAGCTTCGCGCATCGCGGGCAGGTGATGGGCCGCATCGTCAGCGGCTGGTCGATCGCGATCCTGCTCGTGGTGCCGCTGATGGCGATCGCGTCGCAAACGATCGGCTGGCAGGCCGCGTTCGGCGCACTGGCTGCCGCGGCGCTGCTCACTGCGGCCCTGCTGGCGTTCGCGCCGAGGCCAGGCCCTGGCGCGGCGAGCTCGGCGGCCGCCGAGCTTCCGGTGGGCCCCAGCCTGCGCCGCGTCGCGTCGCACCGCGCGACGCTGGTCGTGCTGGCCGTCAACGGCATCGACATGGGCGCCTTCTACGCCGTCTATGCGTTCCTCGGCAGCGAGATGCGCCGCGCCAACGACTGGGGCGCCGCGCCGGCCGGCATGGCCATCGCCGCGTACGGCGTGGGCCTGCTGATCGTCACGCTGAACGGGCGCCTCATCGATCGCTTCGGCAAGACGCGCAGCGCGGTCGCTTCGCTGGCCGCACTGGGCCTTGTGCTGTCGGGGCTGCCGTGGCTGGTCGGCACGCCAGCGCTGCTGGTGCCCGGCTTGATCGCCTGGGGATGCGTGCAGGGCGTGTTCTTCACCGCGATCACGTCGCTGGCCACCGAGCAGATTCCCGAGTTGCGCGGCGTGGTGACCGCGATGCTGAGCGGCGCGACCTATTTCGGGGTCACGCTGTTCTCGCCGCCGGCCGTGCTGCTGTTCGAGCGCTTCGGGTTTCCCGCGGTGGGGGCGTTCGCGGGCCTTGCAAGCCTCGCGGGGGCGGCGCTGCTGGCGTGGCCGGGGGCGCGCGTGGCGGCGGTCGAGGGTCGATAGCCCGAGCCTGGCCGCGAACGCGGATCGGCGCTACAGGCGCAGCGCGCCCGCGTAGCCGGTCAGCTCGAGGTAGCCTCGCCCGACCTCGCGGCCGGCCTCGAGCACGCGCACCGCGCCCTCCCAGTAGATCGTGCCGGTGCTGGCGCGCGCGTCGAGTTCCTGGTCGTCGAAGAGCGGCTCGAGCTCGAGCGTGCGCGCCCCCACCTCGAGCCGCATCGCCACCGGATAGCGCGCGCCCGTGCGCGGCGAGGTCCAGCTGCGCGACGGCACGAAGCGCACGGCCGGATCGGGCGCGGAGGGTGCCACGCCGCCCGGCGCGAACCAGCGCGCATACGACCACGCGATGCCGCCGTCGCTGCGCCGGATCCTGAACGCGGCGAGCGCCGAGCCGTCGTCGAGGTTCAGGCCGACCCAGTCCCATCCGTCGGCGACGGCATCGAGGATCTCGCTGGACCACTCGTGGTCGAGCCAGGCGACGCCCTCGACGCCGACGCGCGCGCCGTCGACGCGGAACTCGCCGGTCGTGCGCAGTTGCGGCCGACTGTAGTACCGGCTCGCCTGCCGCTCGGCCGGGCCCTTGCGCGAGAAGCCCCCGTCGCCTTGCAGCGCCGGCGGGCCCTGGGGCGCGGCCTCGAGCGCCAGCGAGAACTGCCGGTCTTCGATGCGGGCACGATAGCGATCGGCGGCGTCACGCCCGAGCGACCACCGTCCGACGTGCACGTCGGTGTCGTGCACCGACGCGCCGGCCAGCCCGAACCCCTCGCGCGCGGCGCGCTGCGCGTGCAGCAGCCGGCCGCGCTCGGGCAAGGCCAGCGCGGCGTGCGCGAGCAGCAGCTGGGTCGGCGCGAAGCGGCTGGGGTTCGCGGCGTCGTGGCGCGTGCGCGAACGGAAGAAGGTGACCTGCACGCCGAGTGGCTCGCCGCGATGCGGGCCGTCGAGGCGGCGAAGCCAGCCGGTCAGGTACCACCACTCGGTGCGCCAGGCGGGATGCGCGCCGTGGTCGCGCGGAAAGACGAGCGCCGCGCCACGCTCGACGGGCGGATAGTAGGCGGCGTCGGCGGCTGCGGCCTTCGCACGCGTCGCGCTCCCCGCGCCCGCGGCGCCCGCGCACAGCGCCAGCGCCGCGAGCAGGTGCCTGCGCGCAGCGTTCGCGAGCGCGCTCACCAGTCCTCCCGCAGCGCGCGCACCGGCGCGTCGGACATCGCCGAGCGCGCCGCGAGCACCGCCGCGCCGACGCCGAGTGCGAGCAGCGCCGCCGCCGCGAGCGCGAGCAGGCCCGCCGGCCAGGACACCTCCATGGTCCAGTGGAACGACTGTGGATTGACGCGGCGGATCAGGACCATCGCGATCGTCGCGCCGAGCAGCGTTCCCCAGGCGGTCGCGATGCCGATCTGCAGCGTCGCCTCGACGGCGAACAGCGACGCCACCTCGCGCCTGCGAAGGCCGAGGTGGCGCAGCACGCCGAACTCGCGCGCGCGCGCCAGTCCCTCCGCGGCCCACGCCGACGCGACGCCAAACAGCGCGACCACGATCGCGATCGCCTCGAGCGCGTAGGTGACCGCGAAGCTCCGATCGAAGATGCGCAGCGACAGCGCGCGCAGCTCGCCGGTGGCGCGAAGCTCGAGCCCGGCGACGTCCGACAGCGAGTCGCGCAGCCGCGCGATCGCCGCAGCGGGCGGCTGCGTCGCCTCGAACCACAGCGCGGCGTCGCTGGCCGATGCGTCGCCGGTCAGCGCGCGATAGTCGGCTGCGTCGAGCACCACCGCACCGTGCTGGCGCGCGTAGTCGCGCCAGACCCCGGCGACGAAGAAGCGCTGCGTCGCGGCCGACGGCAGCGGAAGCTCGATGCGGCGCCCCGGAGCCCAGCCGTACAGGTCGGCCGCGGCCTCGCTCACGTAGACCGCGACGTCGCCGGGTGGCGTCGCGCGCAGCTCGCCGGTGATCGCCAGCCGCCGCTCGGGGTGTTGCGGGTCCAGCGGGCGCGCGATCAGCACCAGCGGCGGACGCGACGTGTCCAGCGTCAGCTCGAGATTCCTGGAGAACTCCGCGCGAGCGACGCCCGGCGCGCGGGCGAGTCGCTCCCGGAGGGTGGGATCGATCGCCGCGCTGGCCGCGCCGCTGGCGATGCGCACGTAGGCATCGGCCGGAAGCACGACGGCCAGCCAGCGGTCGACCGAATCGCGGAAGCTCGACACCATGATCGCCATCGCGCCGGCCAGCGCGACGCTGGCGACGATCCCGGACATCGCGGCCGACGCGCTCGCGGGCGCGCCGTGCAGCCGGTACGCCGCCAGCCACGCGATCGGCCCGACGGCGCGCGTCGAGGCGACCCGCGCGACGACGCGCGAACACGCTGCCACCACGCGCGGCACCAGCGCGATGCCGCCGGTGAGCCAGGCGGCGATCGCCGCATACGAAGGCCAGGGCAGGCCGTCGACCGGTGGCAGCGCCAGCGCCACCGCGCCCAGCGCGAAGCACGCGAGCGGCCACGCCAGCCCGGCCAGGCCGCTTCGCACCTGAAGCGTCTCCTCGACGCTGCCTGCGCGCAGCGCGCGCGCGCCCGGCATGCGGCTCACGGCGAGCGCAGGCACCAGCGCGCCCAGCAGCGCGGTCAACACGCCGGCGGCGAAGAAGGCGGCCAGCGACGGTGCGTCGATCGCCAGGGCTGGCCGGCTGCCCGCGAAGTAGCCGCCGCCGAGGTCGCCGCCGACCCACGCCAGCAGCACGATGGCCAGGCCGATGCCGGCGAGCGCGCCGAGTGCCGCGCCGGCGGCGCCCAGGAGCAGCCCCTGGCCGAGCACCTGCGCGACGACGAGCCGCGAGCGCGCGCCGAGCACGCCCAGCAACGCCAGTTCGCGCTGCTGGCGGGCGACACCGAGCGCCAGCGTCGCGTAGACGATGAAGCCGCCGGTGAACAGCGCGACCAGCGCGAGCATGCTCAGGTTCACGCGATACGCGCGCGAGAGGTTCGACATGCGCTGGCGGCTCGCGTCGGGCGCGGTCCAGGCGGCGTCCGGCGGCAGGCGGGCCTCCCAGCGAGCGCGGATGCGCGAGAGGTCGCTGCCGTCGGGAAAGCGCAGGTCGAGTCGCGAAAGACGACCGAGCCAGCCCAGGCGCCACTGCATCGCGCCGAGGTCCATGACGGCGAGCCGTTGTCCGGCCGCGACTCCGGGCAGGTTGCCTGCGATGCGCAGCGCGACCACGCGGGTGCCGACGCGCAACCTCAGTGTGTCGCCTTCGGCGAGGCCGAGCGTCGACAGCGCGGCGTTCGACAGGAATACCGTGTCGTCGGCAAAGAGCGGCGATGCAGCGCCGGCGTCCTCGGTCGCGCTCGCGGCTGGCAGCAGCGCCGGAGTCACGTCGGCAGCGCGGAACACGTCGAGTCCGATCACCCGCAGCGTCGCGGCGGGCCGGTCGGCGAGCGCGAACGTCGCGTCGATCACCGGGCTCACCGACGCGCCGCCCGCGTCGGCGGCCAGCCGCGCATACAGCGCTTCGTCGAAGCTGCCTGCGCGCGCGGCGACCTGCGCCTGCGCCTCGCCGTTGACCGTCGACATCGCCGTGGCGAACTCCTCGAGTGCCGACCGGTTGACCAGGTGAATCGCGAGCGCGAGCGCGACGCCGACGGCGATTGCGAACACTGCCGTCAGTGCCCGTCCGGGTTGCGCGCGGGCCTGCGCGCGCCACAGCCAGCCGAGCAGCGCGAGCCGGCCGTCGCCGGCGCGCGCGCGCGCCGACGCGGCCCCGGTCAAGGAGACCCCCCGTCGTCGGCGTGCAGGCCGCGCGCATCGAGGCGCAGGCGGCGGTGCGCGATCGCCGCGGCCTGCGCCGAATGCGTGACCATCACGAGCGCCGCGCCGCTGGCGTCGACCAGCGACGCGATCAGCGCAAGCGCCTGGGCGGCGGTGGCCGGGTCGAGGTTGCCGGTGGGTTCGTCGGCGAGCACCAGCGAGGGCCGGTGCACCAGCGCGCGCGCCAGCGCGACGCGCTGCTGCTCGCCGCCCGAGAGCTGCCGCGGCCACGCGCCGGCCCGCCCGCCTAGGCCGACGCGCTCGAGCATCGCCGCCGCCTGCTCGAGCGCCGCGCCCGGCGCGACGCCGTTGAGCAGCAGCGGCACGGCGACGTTGCGCACCGCATCGAGGTGCGGCAGCAGGTGGAACGCCTGGAACACGAAACCGATCGAGGCGCGACGCAACAGCGCCGCCTCGTCGGCGTCGAGCGCGGACACCATCGTGCCCGAGACGCTCACCGTGCCCGCGTCGACCGGCTCGAGCCCGGCGATCACGTTGAGCAGCGTCGACTTGCCGCTTCCCGACTCGCCGAGCAGCGCCACGCGCTCGCCGGGCGCCACCCGCATGCAGACGCCGTCCAGCACGATGCGTCCGCCGAACGCCTTGCGTACGTCGGTCAGCTCGACCGCGGGAATCGTCGATCCGGACAAGGGTCGGGTGCGGGGGCGCACACGCGCCGACGGTCGCGCCGGGTCAGGCGACCACGTCGACGCCGGGTTCGCCGACGGCGAGCTCGCCGATCTCGCAAGCGGAGTCGAAGCCGTCGCGACGGAAGATCGCGAGCACTTCGTCGACAGCATGCGGCGCGCAGGCGACCAGCAGCCCGCCCGAGGTCTGCGGATCGGTGAGCAGCGTGCGCTGGCGCTCGTCGACGCCGGCGGCGAGGCGCACCTCGTGGCCGTAGCCGGCCCAGTTGCGCCCGGAGGCGCCGGTGGCGAAGCCGCGGGCGATCAGGTCGTCGACGCCGGCGATCCGGGGTAGCGCCGCCGCGGACACGCGTGCCGACAGCCGCGCGCCGTGGCAGACCTCGAGCAGGTGGCCGAGCAGGCCGAAGCCGGTGACGTCGGTCAGCGCGTGCACTGCATCGAGCTTCGACAGCGCCTGCCCGGGGGTGTTCAGCTTCGTCGTGCTGGCAACCATCGCGGCGTAGCCCTGGTCGGATAGCTCGCCCTTCTTCAGCGCGGCCGACAGCACTCCGACGCCGAGCGGCTTGCCCAGGACCAGCCGGTCGCCGGGTCGCGCGCTCGCGTTGCGCTTGATCCGGTCGGGATGCGCGAGGCCGAGCACGACCAGGCCGTAGATCGGTTCGACCGAATCGATCGTGTGGCCGCCGGCGATCGGAATGCCGGCGGCCGCGCAGACCGACTCGCCGCCTTCGAGGATGCGGCGGATCACGTCGAGCGGCAACCGGTCGATCGGCATGGCCACCAGCGCGAGCGCCATGATCGGCGTGCCGCCCATCGCATAGACGTCGGAGATCGCGTTGGTCGCGGCGATGCGCCCGAAGTCGAACGGGTCGTCGACGATCGGCATGAAGAAGTCGGTGGTCGCGATCAGCGCCTGCTCGTCGTTGAGCCGGTAGACCGCGGCGTCGTCGGAGCTCTCGATGCCGACCAGCAGTTCGGGCGGGACAGGAAGGCGCGATGCGCCCTGAAGGATTTCGGACAGCACGCCCGGGGCGATCTTGCAGCCGCAGCCGCCGCCGTGCGAAAAGGAGGTCAGTCGCGGCGCCGGCGCGATATCGGGTGCGTTCATCGTTCGGACTTCCGGGAGGAGGGGGCGGGCGCGCGCCGGGCGCGCCCGCCGGGGAGCAGATTATGCGCCAGCGCGAGCACGGCCGCCCCCTCCCGCGCGGGGGTGAAGCGGCGCGCCCGCCGTGCGCACTGTGCCCGCAGGCGCTCGAGGAAGGCCGGCTCGTCGCGGCAGCGGCGGATCAGTGCCGCCAGCGCAGCGTCGTCGCCGACGGGGAAGAATCCGTCGTAGTCGTCGCCCAGCAGCCCGACCGAGCCGCCGATCCGCGACGCGAGCACCGGCACGCCGGAGGTCACCGCCTCGATCAACACATTGGCGCCGCCCTCGATGCGTGACGGCAGCAGCAGCACGCGGCCGCGGCGGATCAGTGCGCGCGTGGCCGCGTGCGGCAGCGGGCCGCGCAACTCGATGCGCGCGTCGCGTCGCGCCGCGTCGCGCACCTGCCGCGCGAGCGCCTCGTCGAGCGCGCCGCCGACCTGGACCAGGCGCAAGCGCCGCGAGGGTGGATCGTCCAGCCTCTCGAGCGCCCGCACGGCCGTCAGCGGGTCTTTTTCGGGTCGCAGGTGGCCGACCAGCAGCAGGTCGAACGTGCGCTGGCGCGGCCTGCCCGGCGACATGGGCCGGGCCGACTGTTCGATCACCGAGGCCTTCCCGCGCAGCGGCGGCGCGAGTTCCTCGAGGCCTTGCGGCTGCAGCACCACCAGCCGCCTCGCCAGCGCGAGCGAGCGCTGCGCGCCGGGATCGCCACGGATGTCGCGGTACAGGTCGGTGCCGGTGAGCACCAGCGCGACCGGCCGGCCGGTCGCGGCGAAACCGGCGATCGCCGCCGCCGAGCGCCGCGCGTGCAGCGCGATCATGGCGTCGTCGGGCTCGCCGTTCCAGCCGCTGGCCACGCGCACGTGGAAGTCGCGCCGCAGGAAGCGCGCCCAGCGGCGCGCGGTCTGCCAGTTGCCGGTATTGGCTTCGGCCAGCGTCGGCGACACGATCAGGATGCGCGCCATCGGGGCGTTGCCCGCGGCGGGCCGTTCCGGGCGTGATACGACCCTAGGCCTCCATCCCGCCGACCACCTGGCTGAAGCCGCCGTCGACGTAGGTGATCTCGGCGGTGATGCCGGCCGCGAGGTCCGACAGCAGGAACGCCGCCGCGTTGCCGACGTCCTCGATCGTGACGTTTCGCCGCAGCGGCGCATGGCTGCCGACGAAATCGAGGATGCGCGAGAAATCCTTGATGCCGCTGGCCGCTAGCGTGCGGATCGGCCCCGCCGAGATGCCGTTGACGCGGATGCCCTGCGGGCCGAGGTCGTTGGCCAGGTAGCGCACCGCGGCCTCGAGACTGGCCTTGGCCAGCCCCATCATGTTGTAGTGCGGCAGAACGCGCACGGCGCCGAGGTAGCTCAGCGTGAGCATCGCGCCCGCGCGCCCCTGCATCAACGGCTGCGCGGCCTTCGCCAGCGCGACCAGGCTGAACGCCGAGACGTCGTGCGATACGCGGAACGCCTCGCGGCTCGCGCCGTCGAGGAACGCGCCGGCGATCGCCTCGCGCGGGGCGAACGCGATCGCGTGGACCAGGCCGTCCAGCCCGTCCCAGGTCTGGCGCAGCGACGCGAACAGCGCGTCGATCTGCGCGTCCTCGGAGACGTCGCAAGGAAAGACCAGCGACGAGCCGAACTCGGCCGCCATGTCGGTCACGCGGCCCTGGAAGCGCTCGTTCTGGTAGGTGAAGGCGAGCTCCGCGCCCTGGTCGCGGCAGGCCCGCGCGATCCCGTAGGCGATCGAGCGGTTCGACAGCAGGCCGGTGATCAGGATGCGCTTTCCGGTCAGGAATCCCATACGGGGTGTCTCCGCTAGAATCTTCGACGATGACGATTGTCGCACGCGTTGCACTGGCGCTGACGCTGGGCGCCCTGGCCGGCCCGGCGCTCGCTGCCCATGGCCTCGCGTGGGGGGACACGCCCAAGTACCCGCCCGGCTTCGCGCACTTCGACTACGTGAACCCGGACGCCCCGAAGGGCGGCACGCTGAACCTGGCCGGCTACGGCTCGTTCGACAAGCTCAATCCGTTCACGCTGCGCGGGCTGCCCGCCGCGGGCCTGGGCACGCTGATGTTCGAGACGCTCGCCGAGGCCAGCGACGACGAGCCGTTCTCGATGTACGGACTGCTGGCCGACGACATCCGCTTCGCCGACGACGGCCTGTCGATCACTTTCCACCTGAACCCCCGCGCGCGCTTCTGGAACGGCGACCCCGTCACCGCCGAGGACGTCCGCCACTCGTTCGACGTGCTCACCGGCAAGCTCGCGCATCCGCGCTTCAGGCAGTACTTCGCCGACGTCGCCCGCGCGGTCGTCGTCGATCCCGCGACGGTGCGTTTCGAGTTCCGCCGCCGCAACCACGAATTGCACATGATCATCGGCATGCAGTTGCCGGTGTTCTCGCGCAAGTGGGGCGGGCAGCTGCCGTTCGACCGCGTGGTGCAGGACGAGCCGCTGACCAGCGGACCCTACCGGATCGAGCGCTTCGACTGGGGAAAGGTGATCGCGTACCGGCGCGACCCCAACTACTGGGCGCGCGACCTGAACGTGCGGCGGGGAATGTTCAACTTCGACCGTGTCGTCTACAAGTACTTCAAGGACGAGACGGCTCGGCTCGAGGGATTCAAGGCCGGCGAGTTCGACTGGGTGGCCGAGAACTCGGCGAAGAACTGGGCGCGCGGCCACGTCGGTCGCCACTACGACTCGGGCGAGATCGTCAAGCAGGAGTTCCGCCACTCGAACTCGGCCGGAATGCAGGGCTTCGTGCTCAATACGCGGCGCCCTGAGTTCGCCGACGTGCGCGTGCGCCACGCGCTCGCGCTGGCGATGGACTTCGAGTGGATGAACCGGCAGGTCTTCTACGGCCAGTACGTGCGCACCCGCAGCTATTTCACGAACAGCGAGATGGAGGCGAAGGGATTGCCTTCGGCGGCCGAGCTGGCGCTGCTCGAGCCGTTGCGCGCGAAGCTCGACCCCGCGGTGTTCGGCGAGGCGGTGATGCCGCCCACGACCGATCCGCCGTCGAGCCTGCGCCAGAACCTGCGCCGCGCGCTCGCATTGCTTGCGCAGGCCGGCTGGAACGTCGACGACGACGGCGTGCTGCGCAACGCTCAGGGGCAGGCGTTCGATTTCGAGATCCTCACCTACTCGAAGGGCCTGGAGCGCGTCGCCGTGCCCTGGGCGCGCAACCTCGAGAAGCTGGGCATCGCCGCGCACCTGCGCGTCACCGATCCCGCGCTCTACCAGAAGCGGACCGACGAGTTCGACTTCGACGTCGCGATCCACCTCTACGCGGCGAGCCAGACGCCGGGCAACGAGCTGCTCGAGCGCTTCACGTCCGCGGCCGCCGACGAGAAGGGGTCGGACAACCTCGCGGGGATCCGCGACCCGGCGGTCGACGCGATCGTGCAGCGGCTGTTGAGCAGCCGCACGCGGGCCGAGCTGGTCACGGCGGCGCGCGCCCTCGATCGCGTGCTTCGCGCCGGCTGGTACCTGGTGCCGCACTTCTATGCGCCGTCGCACCGCGTGGCCTGGCGCGCGCGGCTCGCGCACCCGGACCGGCTTCCGCTCTACTACGCGGCGGAGACCTGGCTGCTCAAGACCTGGTGGGAGAAGCGCTGATGCTGGCCTACGTCGCCAAGCGGCTGCTGCTGATGATCCCGACGCTGGTCGGGATCCTGTTCGTGTCGTTCGTCATCATCCAGTTCGTTCCCGGCGGGCCGGTCGAGCAGCTGGTGCGCGAATTGCGCGGTGGGGGCGTCGGCGGCGAGGTCGCCGCGACCGGCGGCGTGTACCGCGGCGCGCAGGGCGTCGAGCCCGAGCGCATCGCCGAGTTCCGCAAGATGTACGGGTTCGATCGCCCGGCGCACGAGCGCTTCCTCGAGATGCTGAGGCGCTACGCGGTGTTCGACCTCGGCAGCAGCTACCTGCACCACAAGGGCGTCTGGCAGCTGATGGTCGAGAAGCTGCCCGTGTCGATCAGCCTGGGCGTGTGGAGTTTCCTGCTCGTCTATGCGGTGTCGATCCCGCTGGGCATCGCCAAGGCGGTGCGCCACGGCAGCCGGTTCGACCTGTGGACCTCGATCGCGATCCTGGTCGGCTACGCGATTCCCGGCTTCGTGCTCGGCGTCGCGCTGCTGGTGCTGTTCGGCGGCGGCACGTTCTGGCAACTGTTCCCGTTGCGCGGGCTGACGTCGGACAACTTCGCCGAGCTGTCGCTGGCCGGCAAGGTGCTCGACTACTTCTGGCACCTCGCGATGCCGCTCGCCTGCCTGACGGTGGGCAGCTTCGCCGTGACCACCATGCTCACCAAGAACACCTTCCTCGAGGAGATCCGCAAGCAGTACGTGCTGACCGCGCGAGCGAAGGGCCTGGCCGAAGGCAGGGTCTTCTACCGGCACGTGTTCCGCAACGCGCTGATCCCGCTGGTCACGGCCTTCCCGGCCGCTTTCGTCGGCGCCTTCTTCGCCGGCTCGCTGCTGATCGAGACGCTGTTCTCGCTCGACGGCCTGGGGCTGCTGTCGTACGAGGCGGTGATCCGCCGCGACTACCCGGTGGTGCTCGGATCGCTGTACGTGTTCTCGCTGATCGGCCTGCTCACCCGGCTGGTCACCGACCTCGCCTACACCTGGGTCGACCCGCGCGTGAAGTTCGGGGCGGCCGGCTGATGGCGACGGCGCGCCGCTCGCTGTCCCCGGGCCGCCGCGCCTGGCTGCGCTTCCGGTCCAACCGGCGCGGCTACTGGAGCCTGTGGATCTTCGCCGTCGTCTTCGGCCTGAGCCTGGTCGCCGAAGTGCTGTCGAACGATCGCCCGATCGTCGCGCGCTACGAGGGTCGCCTGTACTGGCCGCTGTTCCGGCAGTACCCCGAGACGACCTTCGGCGGGGACTTCCGCACCGCGGCCGACTACCTCGACCCGTTCATCCGGCAGCGCCTGTCGCAGGACGGGAACTGGGCGATCTATCCGCCGAACCCGTACCGGTTCGACACGATCAACTACTTCGCGCCCAGCCCGAATCCGGCGCCGCCGTCGGCGCAGAACGTGCTCGGCACCGACGACCAGGGGCGCGACGTGCTCGCGCGGCTGCTGTACGGTTTCAGGATCTCGGTGCTGTTCGGCATGGCGCTGACGGCGGTCGGCATGCTCTTCGGCATCGCAGCGGGCGCGGTGCAGGGCTACTTCGGGGGCCGCGTCGACCTCGCGCTGCAGCGCCTGACCGAGATCTGGGGGTCGATCCCCGAGCTCTACCTGCTGCTGATCCTCGCGTCGATCTTCGAGCCGAGCATCTGGATCCTGCTCGCGATCCTGTCGCTGTTCAGCTGGATGGGGCTGTCGGACTACGTGCGCGCGGAGTTCCTGCGCAACCGCCAGCTCGAGTACGTGACGGCCGCGCGGGCGCTCGGCCTGTCGAGCCTGCAGATCATCCGGCGTCACGTGTTGCCGAACTCGCTGACGCCGGTGATCGCGTTCCTGCCGTTCAGGATGAGCGCCGCGATCGTCGCGCTCACCAGCCTCGACTTCCTGGGCCTGGGGGTGCCGCCGTCGACGCCGAGCCTCGGCGAGCTGCTGGCGCAGGGCAAGGCGAACCTCGACGCGTGGTGGATCTCGCTCGGCACCTTCGGGGTGCTGGTCGGCACGCTGATGCTGCTTATCTTCATCGGCGAGGCGCTGCGCGACGCGCTGGACACTCGCAAGGGCTGACGCGTGAACGCACCGGTCCACGCCGTCGCTCCAACGCCGCTGCTGTCGGTCGAGGGCCTGACGGTCGACTTCACGACCGCCAGCGGCAGCGCACGTGTCGTCGACGGCGTCGGCTTCGCGATCGGCCGCGGCGAGAAGTTCGCGCTGGTCGGCGAATCCGGTTCGGGAAAGACGGTGACCGCGCTGTCGGTGCTGCGCCTGAACGCCGACGCGCGCTACGGCGGGCGCATCGCGTTCGAGGGGCGTGACCTGCTCGGCTGCAGCGAACGCGAGTTGCGCGCCGTGCGCGGCGGCGAGATCGCGATGATCTTCCAGGAGCCGATGACCGCGCTCAACCCGCTGTATCCGATCGGCGACCAGATCTGCGAGGCGCTCGAGCTGCACGAAGGGCTCACGCGACGGCAGGCCGCGCGTCGCGCGATCGATCTGCTCGAGCGCACGCACGTTCCCGAGCCGCAGCGGCGCTTCGGCAGCTATCCGCACCAGCTCTCCGGGGGGCAGCGCCAGCGCGCGATGATCGCCATGGCGCTCGCCTGCAATCCGAAGCTGCTGATTGCCGACGAGCCGACGACCGCGCTCGACGTCACGGTCCAGCGCCAGATCGTCGGCCTGCTCGACGAGCTGCAGCGCGACACCGGGATGTCGGTGCTGCTGATCACTCACGACCTGCCGCTGGTCCGCTCGTTCGCCGATCGAGTGGCGGTCATGAAGGACGGTCGCATCGTCGAGCAGGGACCGACCCGGCAGGTGTTCGAGCAGCCGCGCGACGAGTACACGCGGATGCTGGTCGACAGCCGGCCGCGCCGCTCGGTGGCCGACGTGCCGGCTGGCGCGCCGCCGCTCCTCGAAGGCCGCGGCGTGGGCTGCAGCTTCCGGCTGCGACGCGGCTGGTTCGGCGCACGCGCGTTCGACGCGGTGCGCGACGTCGACCTGCGGCTGGCGCGCGGCGAGACGCTCGGCATCGTCGGCGAATCGGGCTCGGGCAAGAGCACGCTCGGCCTCACGCTGCTGCGGCTCGCGCAGGGCGACACTTCGGGCGAGGTCGTGTTCGAAGGCCGACGCATCGACGCGCTGGGCCAGCGCGCGCTGCGACCCTTGCGGCGCGACATGCAGATCGTATTCCAGGACCCGTTCAATTCGCTGTCGCCGCGCCGTACGGTGCTGCAGATCGTGGAGGAGGGGCTCGCGCTGCATCGCCCGCAGCTCGACGCGTCGGCGCGGCGCGACGCGGTCGTCGCCATGCTCGACGAAGTGGGGCTCGATGCCGGCGCGCTCGACCGGTATCCGCACGAGTTCTCCGGCGGACAGCGCCAGCGCATCTCGATCGCGCGCGCGGTGATCCTCCAGCCGGCGCTGCTCGTGCTCGACGAGCCGACGTCGGCACTGGATGTGTCGGTGCAACGGCAGGTGCTCGACCTGCTGGCGGCGCTGCAGCGTCGCCACGCGATGGCCTACGTGTTCATCACGCACGACCTGGCAGTGGTGCGCGCGATGGCGCACCGGGTCATCGTGATGAAGGACGGCCGGATCGTCGAGGCCGGCGAGACCGGTGCGCTGTTCGCCGCGCCCCGCGAGGCGTACACGCGCGAGTTGCTCGCGGCCTCGTTGCCGGAGCTGCCCGTGCCCTTGCCCGGGGCGCGCTGACGCGGCAGGCGGTGGCGGGCCGGCGCGCGCCGGTGGGGGCGACCCCGTCGGCCGCAGCGGCGCCGCGTGGGGCCCCGCCGGGCGGCGCGCTGACGACGGCGGTCGGTGCTTCGCACCGACTTCCGTGCGCTGCTCGCGTCGGGGTCGCGCGGCGAGCGTAGCGAGTTTCGCCGCGCCAGCCGGTGCGGTGAGGCATCGCAGGGCACCCCCGCGAAGCGGGGGCAAGCACCAGGCGCGCCCGCGGCTGACGGCCCGCGCCTTTGCCCGAGAGGGTTTGCCCGAGAGCGTCTCAGGTCCGCTTGTTGGTCCGCTGCGGCGAGCGCTTGCCCGAGCCGGTCCGGACGGCGTCGCCGCGCTCGGCAGCAGGGGCCTTCTTCGCGACCGGCTTCGCGCGCGCTGCGCTCGTCTTCTGCGCGGCGGCGCCGGCGCGCCGGGTGGCCTGCTTGGCGGCGTGATGCCGCTTCGCACGCGCCGGCGCAGCCTGGCGCTCGGGCTCGGCGGGTTCGCGGCGCAGCACGGCATGCATGATGCGCGGCTCGTTCGTTTCGCTGCGCACGACGCGACGGTCGCCGTCCTCGGTGGTGAGCAGGGTCTGGGCGCTGGCGGGCCGCACGATCAGCCGGGTGCCGGGCGCCGCGGTCTTGGCCAGTCCGTTCCACGCCTTCAGGTTGGCCACCGTGGTTCCGTAGCGGCGGGCGATCGTCGCCAGCGACTCGTGACGCTTGACCGTGTGGTAGGCGGCCGGGCGCTCCACGAGTTCGTAGACGCGCGGGCCGTCGAATCGCTCGACGCGGGTCTCGTCCTCGACCGCACGCTGCGGCGCGAGGATGCGGGTGCCGGGCAGGATGCGCTGGCCGGCGCGCAGGTCGTTGGCGTCGCGCAGCTCGGCCACCGCGATGCCGCCGCGCTGCGCGAGCGTCTCGAGGGTCTCGCCGGGCTTGAGCGTGTGCGGCTGCCAGGTCGCGAAGGCGCGATTGGCCTGTCCGTGGCGCTCGACGGCCGCCATGAACGCGTCGATCCGGTCGGCCGGCAGCTTGATCTCGTTGTTGCGGCTGGCGGCGATCACGGGCCGGTTGTGTGCCGGGTTCAGTGCGACGAACTCGTCGACGGTCATCCCGGCGAACTGCGCGGCCAGCTTCAGGTCGATCGGGCGAGTCTTCTCGATCGTGACGAAGTAGGGGCGGTTGGGCAGGTCGGGCAAGGCGACGCCGAGTTCGTTGGCGCGCAGCAGGATGTTCTTCAGCGCCATCAGCTTCGGCACGTAGTTGCGCGTCTCGGCCGGCATCTGCAGCGACAGGTAGTCGGTGGGCAGGCCGCGCGCCTGGTTGCGCCGCACCGCGCGCGCGACGGCACCCTCGCCCCAGTTGTACGACGCCAGCGCGAGGAACCAGTCGTTGCCGTGCATCGCGTAGATCTTCTGCAGGTAGTCGAGCGCCGCCTCGGTCGACTTCACGACGTCGCGCCGGTTGTCCACCCACCAGTCCTGCTGCAGGTTGTAGGCGCGCCCGGTGGACGGGATGAACTGCCAGAGCCCGGCAGCCTGCGCGTGCGACAGCGCCACCGGATTCATCGCACTTTCGACGAACGGGAGCAGGGCGAGCTCGGTGGGCATGCCACGCTTCTCGAGCTCTTCGACGATGTGGAACAGGTAGCGGCTGCCGCGCGCGAACATGCGCTGCAGGTAATCGGGCCGCTCGAGGTAGAAGCGCTCCTTCTCGGCGACCAGCCGGCTGTTGAGCGGCGGCATCGCGAAACCGGCGCGGATGCGGTCCCACAGGTTGCCGACCGGCGCCTCGGCCTGCGGCGGGCGGCCGGTCGGCGCCGGCAGCGAGGCGAGGGGGTCGGTGCGTGCAGGGGCTGCGGTGGGCGCGGGGACCGCCTTCGCGGCTGCGGCGCCGGCCGGTGGGGAGGGCTCAGCCTGCGAGGGCGCAGCCGGGCCCGACGCCTGCGCGACCGGAGCCGGAGCCTGCGCGGATGGCGGGGCTACGGTCGAGCAGCCGGCGACGACGAGCAATCCGCCCAGCAGCGCGCCGACACGAAGAAAAGACACCAAGGACGACCCCTAACTCTCTGATTCGACGCAACAAGCCGGCCGATCCTACGGAAGGACACGGCAACGGTCAAGGGCGTGGGTCACGTTCAGCGAAACTCATCTTTCCACGCTCGCAGCGCCGCGAAACCCTCGATCCGCGAGACGGGCGCGTGGCCCAGACGGCCGGTGATCGTCGCCGCCACGCCCGGCGCGTCGCTGCGCAGGAACGGGTTGGTGGCGAGTTCGATCGCGATCGTGGTCGGCACCGTGCGCGCGCGCGCCTCGCGCATCCGGCGGGCCTCGTCGAGCCGCGCGAGCACCGCGTCGCCGGCGGGCTCGGCGGCGGCGGCGAAGCGCAGGTTCGACACGGTGTACTCGTGCGCGCAGAAGACCAGCGTCTGCGGGTCGAGCGCCGCGAGGCGGTCGAGCGAATCGAGCATCTGCGCTGGCGTGCCCTCGAACAGCCGGCCGCATCCGGCCGCGAACAGCGTGTCGCCGCAGAACAGCAGTGGCCGGGGATCGCCGCCCCAGGGCTGCGACACGTAGGCGATGTGGCCGCGGGTGTGCCCGGGCACGTCGAGCACGCGCATCGCCGCGCCGACGCCGTCGACGACGATCGAATCGCCGGCCGCGAGCTTGCGATCGACGCCCGCGATCGGCTCGCCGGCCGGCCCGTAGACGACCGGGCGCCAGCGCTCGACCAGCGCGCGCACGCCGCCGACGTGATCCGGGTGATGATGTGTCAGTAGAATGGCCGACAGGCGCAGGCCGCGCTCGGTCAGCGCACGTTCGACCGGGGCGGCATCGCCCGGGTCGACGACGGCCGCGTGGTCGCCTTGCGGCGCGCGCAGCAGCCAGATGTAGTTGTCGTCGAACGCATCGATCGCCTCGACGCACGGATGCGACGGCGGCGCGAATCGCCAGGGTGGTGAAGGCTGCATGGCATGAAGAGGGATGACCCCGCGATTATACGGAGCACCGATTCGGTGCTCGCGCGGCGCGCGGCCTGGCGCGAGTGGCTCGCGTCGCCGCCCGGACGCTACGCGCTCGCCTGGCAGCAGGAGCAACTCGACGCCGCGGTCGCCGACGTGTTCGGTTTCCATGCGCTGCAGTGCGGGCTGCCCGAACTCGACGCGCTGCGCGACAACCGGATGCCGCACCGCATCCGCGCCTGCGAACCGTGGGACCTGCTGCCGCCGAACACGGCCAGCCTGCTGGTCGAGCACTTCGAGGAGTTGCCGATCGCCTCGCAGAGCCTCGACCTGGTCGTCTTGCCTCACGTGCTCGAGTTCGCCGGCGATCCGCACCAGGTGCTGCGGGAAGTCGATCGCGTGTTGCGCCCGGAGGGGCGGGTGATCGTCACGGGCTTCAACCCGGTGAGCCTGTGGGGCGCCCGGCAATGGGCGACGCGCTCCGTGTCGCGCCGGCCGTTCCTGCCGCGCGAAGGGCACTTCATCGGGCTGCCGCGGCTGCGCGACTGGTTCAAGCTGCTCAGCTTCGAGCTCGATCGCGGGCGCTATGGATGCTACCGGCCGCCGTGCCGCACGCAGAAGTGGCTCGATCGCACACAGTTCATGGAGTCGGCCGGCGACCGGTGGTGGCCGATCTGCGGGGCGCTGTACGTCGTGTCGGCCGTCAAGCGGGTGCGCGGCATGCGCCTGATCGGGCCGGCCTGGCGGCAGGCGCGTCCGGTTCGGGCGCCCGCCGCGGCGGTCTCATCGCGCTGCGAGCCGAACCGGAAGTCCTGAACAGTCGCGCCGGCGCCGCGCGGGGCTTCAGCGCTCGCCGTACATGTACTCGCGCGACAGGGGAAGCGGGCTTTCGGCGCCGCTCGCCCCGGGCCTGGGCCTGATCGCCAGCAGCTGGTAGAGGTTTATCCAGCCGTGCGCGAACGCGTGCGCGCAGCCCGCGAGGTAGACCCGCCAGATGCGCGCGCGCTTCTCGCCGGCCAGCGCGGTCAGCCGGGCGACGTTGCGCTCGAAGCCCTCGGACCAGAACCACAACGTCTTCGCATAGTGGCGACGCAGCGACTCCGCGTCGGTGAGCTCCAGGCCCGCCGCCGAGAGCTCGCGGATCGCGAGCGAGACGTGCGGCAACTCGCCGTCCGGGAACACGTACTTGTCGATGAAGTCGCCCGCGCCGAGCCCGACCGATCGGTTGTCGGCGTCGCTGGAGGTGATGCCGTGGTTCATCGCGACGCCGCCCGGCTTGAGCAGCCGGTGGACGGTGTCGAAGTAGCCGCGCAGGTTCTTCAGCCCGACGTGCTCGAACATGCCGATCGACGAGATGCGGTCGAAGCTGGCGTCACCGGGCACGTCGCGATAGTCCTGCAGCCGGATCTCGACGCGGTCTTCGAGCCCGGCCTCCCGGACCCGCTCGCGCGCCAGTTCGTACTGGTTCGTCGACAGCGTGACGCCCACGGCCTTCACGCCGTAGTGCTTCGCCGCGTGGATCGCCATCGCCCCCCAGCCGCAGCCGATGTCGAGCAGCGTCTGGCCCGGCGCGAGCATCAGCTTTCGGCAGATGTGGTCGAGCTTCTGCACCTGGGCTGTCTCGAGGTCCTCGTCGCCGGTGCGGAAGTAGGCGCAGGAGTAGACCATCCGCGGGTCGAGCCACAGCGAATAGAACTCGTTGGAGACGTCGTAGTGGTACTCGATCGCCTTGCGGTCGCTCTTGCGCGTGTGGCGGGCGAGCCACGACGGAAGCCTGCCGCGCCCCTGTTCCTCGTCGCCGACCCGCGACAGGTGCTCGGCGATGGCGACGATCTCGCGGACGTCGCCGTCGACGTCGATGTGCCCCTCGACGAAGGCCTCGCCGAGCGACGACATCGACGGCTTCAGGAAGTAGCGCGCGGAGGCGGCGTCGTTCAGGCGCAGCTCGACGCGCGGCTCGTCGTCGAGCGCCACCGACGATCCGTTCCAGAGCTTCACGCGCAGCGGCAGGGGCTGGCGCTTGCGCAGTCCCTCGAGGTACTTCACGACCTGCTTTTCGATCATCGGGCGTTCCGGCTCGTCGCGGCGATAGTCGCCATTAAAATGCGTCCGCAGTCCGGCTGCAACCCGCGGCCGGCCGTGAACGGAACCCCGTATGCCCGAAGTGGTCGACATCTATACGGACGGCGCCTGCAAGGGCAATCCCGGCCCCGGCGGCTGGGGCGCGCTGCTGTGCTGGGGCGGGCACGAGCGTGAGCTGTTCGGCGGCGAGCCCGCCACGACGAACAACCGGATGGAGCTGACGGCCGTGATCCGGGGCCTCGAGGCGCTCAAGCGCAGCACGCGCGCGGTGGTGCACACCGACTCGCAGTACGTGCACAAGGGCATCACCGAGTGGCTGCCGGCCTGGAAGGCGCGCGGCTGGAAGACCGCGGAGCGCAAGCCGGTGAAGAACGCCGACCTCTGGCGCGAGCTCGACGCGCTCGTCGCGCAGCACGCGGTCGAGTGGCGCTGGGTCAGGGGGCACGCCGGGCACCCCGGCAACGAGCGCGCCGACGCACTGGCCAACCGGGGCGTGCCGTCGCGCTGAAGCGGGCCGGCGAGCCTGTGCTAGTGTCGGGCAGCGCCACGCCTGCACGGTCGATGAGAAAGCCTGCCTTCACCCTGATCGCGATCGCCGCCGCCGCCGCACTCGGATGGTGGGGGTGGGCGCTCAATCGCGGCCATTCGCCGGCGATCGAGATTCCGGTCGCCGCGTCGCAGGCGGGCGGCGCCCGGCCCCGCGCGCGGCGTGCGGCACAGCCCGCGCCGGCGCCCCCCGGTACAGCCACGGCGGGGCCCCCCGGCCCCGGCCGCGGCCAAACCG
>OEIU01000257.1_pt1 | contig 53226 bp, 51 predicted proteins | sample 1539221 | NCBI WGS metagenome assembly OEIU01 (sample SAMN03792071, study PRJEB22550) | activated sludge metagenome | feature: wastewater treatment plant; material: activated sludge; isolation source: Wastewater treatment plant of a petroleum refinery complex | place: Argentina: Zarate | collected... | reverse complement strand
GAAATAAAATCTATATCATTTAATTAAATGTCGGTTTTTTTTAATGCGTTTTTAACAAATGAATTAACAATTTGAAAGTGTGCACAACTTAATAATTCAGGAACTACACCGCCATAATTAGTATGAAAATCCTGAGATGCAATTAAATTAGCAGTAAGTAAATTATCCTTTATAATCGCAACTGAAGTTTCATCGCAAGAGCTTTCAATTCCTAGAACAATCATCTTCTTCCAAAAGTTAAAAAGCTTTTAACTATATGGCCTGCAACGGATGGATTTTCTTTCAATCTTCTTACAGAATAGGCATACCAGTCTTTACCAAACGGAACGTAAATCCTAATTTTGTAACCATCATTATTTATCTTATCTCTCAGATCTTCTCTAACACCGAGCAGCATTTGAAATTCAAATTTGTCTTTTGGAATATTTTGTTCTTTAATTCTTTTGTAAGCAGCATCAATTAACGGTTTATCGTGTGTTGCAATACCAACATAATTACCATCTTTAAATATTGCATCTAAAATTTTTAAATAATTATCTCTTATAGCTTGACGATCTTTATAAGCAATTGAAGCCGGCTCAACGTAAATTCCTTTGCACAACCTATAATTTGTACCAATTTTATTTAATATAAGAACATCATCTAAAGATCTTTTCATGTAGGCCTGAATTACAATCCCAACATTTTTATACTGCTCATAAATTTTTCTGTAAAGATTTATAGTTTTATCTGTAAACGGTGAATCTTCCATATCAATGCGGACAAAGTTTTTATATTCAGCGGCTTTTTTAACAAGTTCAAGAACCTGTTCGAAGGCAAAATTTTCATCAATGGCTAAACCCATTTGAGTAGGTTTTATGGATAGATTTGCCATCAATTTATTTTTCTCTATTGCTTCTAAAACTTCCATCGCCTGATTTTTGGCTTCTATCGCCTCACTTTTATTTTTTACGGATTCGCCTAATACATCCATTGTTGCATAAATGCCTTTTGCATTAAGCTTTTTTACAAGATCGATTCCAGATTGAAGTGTTTCGCCCGCAATATATTTTTTTGAAAAAAATCCAACAACTGATTTTGGTAGTAGTTGTACAAACTGAACAATTAGATTATTTATTAAACTCACGACAAACTCCTGTAAAAGTATGTTTCAAATTTAGTGTATTTTCTAATTGGAATAAAAACTTGAAAGGAATACAGATGAAGAGAATTTTTATTTATTTAACCCAAGTGTAAGCAACAGTAAATTAAATTTTAATTTTAATTCTTCTTTGGTGGAATCATTTGAAAAGATAAAATCAGCACGTTTCTTTTTTTCTTCTTCGGGAATTTGATTCGACTCCCTCTTAAAAAACTCATCCTCTGATAAGCCAGAAGCAACTTTTCTTTTTAGTCTGTTATCTTTATCTGCAGTTATAAGAACAATATGATCAAATAAATCTTCCATATCGGCTTCATAAATCAAAGCCGCCTCAACAAATACAGCGGAATATTTTTTTAATAATTCCTTAGTTGATTTTTCAATTGATTTAATAACTCTTGGATGTAAAATTAATTCTAACTTTTTAAGATTATCAGGATCAGTAAATACTTTTTCTGCCAGAAATTTTTTATCTGGTTTACCATCTTTAAAACATTTATCGCCAAAAAGTTTTGTCACTAAAGATCTGACTTTTAAATCATTTTCTAGAATTTCTTTGGAAATGTCGTCTGCTTTTAAAACCGGAAATCCTGATTCCTCGGCAAAGCTGGAGAAAGTACTCTTTCCAGAACCGATATTTCCTGTTATAGCGATTTTCATATTATTAATGGTTTATATTTATTTGATTAAACTTAATAAAAATTTGATATTAAATTAATACTGTATTTTAATTTAATATTTATAAAGAAAGGGCTTCGTGAGCCCTTTTCAAATTTTTATTTAGCGTATCCGATTTTTCTAACTTCTCGTATCACAACAACTTTTATTTGTCCCGGATAATCCATTTCTTCTTCAATCTTTTGAGCAATTTCCCGGGCTAATCTATCTGCAGCAGCATCATCAACTTTATCATGTTCAACAACAACTCTTATTTCTCTGCCGGCTTGGATGGCATAAGTTTTAGCAACACCTTCAAAAGATTTTGCAAGTGTTTCAAGGTTCTCTAATCTCTTAACATAACTTTCCAAAGGTTCCCGTCTTGCACCTGGCCTTGCACCGCTAATTGCATCAGCAGACTGAACAAGAGCAGCAATTGGATGTTCCATCTCAATATCTTCATGATGCGATCCAACAGCATTTACAACAATTGGATGTTCTTTATATTTTTTAGTTAAATCATATCCAAGCAGTGCGTGTGGACCTTCAACACTTTTATCAATAGTTTTCCCAACATCATGCAGTAATCCCGCACGTTTTGCAAGCACAGGATCAAGTCCCAGCTCAGCAGCCATTATTCCTGTCAGATAAGCAACTTCAACACTATGCTGTAATAAATTTTGTCCATAGCTCGAACGATATCTCATTCTACCTATGTGCTTGATTAATTCCTGGTGCATATTATGAAGTCCAAGCTGAAGAATAGTATTTTCTCCTTCTCTTAAAATTTCCTCATCTAATTCCTGGGTAACTTTTTGTACAACTTCTTCAATTCTTGCAGGATGAATTCTTCCATCTGCAATTAATCTTTCCAAAGATATTCTTGCAATCTCTCTTCTGAACTGATCAAAAGAGGAAAGTATTACGGCTTCAGGAGTATCATCAACAATAACATCAACACCGGTAGCAGATTCAAAGGCACGAATGTTACGACCTTCTTTACCGATAATTCTGCCTTTCATTTCATCATTTTGGATTTGCACTACAGACACAGTAGTTTCAATTGCATAATCAGCGGCTGTTCTTTGGATTGCCTGAACAATAATTTTTTGTGCTTCTTTTTTTGCGTCTATCTTTGCCTGATCATGAATTTCTTTAATCGTTTGTGCGGCATCTGTTTTTGCCTGATTAATCATATTTTCAAGAAGCATCTTTTTTGCTTCATCTGAAGTTAAACCGGATATTTTTTGAAGCTTTTCATTTTGCTGCACTTCCAGCTTTTTTATCTCTTCAGATTTTTCATCAAGATTTAATTTAAGATCCTGAAGTTGTTTTTCTAATTTTCTAACTTCTTTTTCTTTTTGAAGAACGAGATCGAATTTCTTTTCGCTGTTTTCTTCTCTCTGCTGAATTTGTTTTTCAAGACTTTGAAGCTTTTGTTTTTTCTGATTTACTTCAGTGTCAAATTCAATTTTTTTCTTATACCATTCATCTTTTACTTCAAGTAATTTTTCACGCTTAAGATTGCTAGCTTCTTTTTTTGCATCCTGTATTATTTGCTCTGCTTTTTCAGCAGCAGCGGTTATACTTTTTTTGCCAACACGTGAATTAAACATCCAGCCGAGATAAAAAAATACGACAATCAGAACCACGACCATCGGTATAATCACAACTAATTCCATTTGGGCCTCCATAGTAGTATTTATTATAAACCAACACTGCCGCGGCTAATAGGAAAAACCCTATTTTGCACGGTGGGAACGTGCCCGAACGCTTTTTACTTCCACTGTTTCAATAAACCTGTCTGATGACAAGCAAGATCGAAATCCCGATAAATCGAGACGAGGCCTGTAATACACGCCGAAGTTCACACTCCCAATTAATTTAACTGTTAGTTTTTCATTAAGTAAACGGCAGTGTGGTAAAATTAAGATGGGTCTGACATTTCAGGTTCTTTAAGAAGAAGCTTAATTCTTTTTACTTTATCTGATGCTTGTATTAGGAATTCCCTGTTTTTATTTTTTTCTATAAATAAATCGTAGGCAATATTTAAACAAGCAATAATAGCTATAGTTTGAGCCGGTTGATCAGGCAATTCATCTTTAGTTTCTTCCATAACCTTATTAACATAAATTGCCAGCTCTTTAGCTATCTCTTCATTTTCTACTAAAAGAGAATATTCTTTATCAAATATTTTTATTTTCAGCTTCTTTTTTTCAGTCATTGAAATATCTACACCATCAAACAATCATTTAATTTTATGAACTAACTCTGTCTATCTGCTGACAGATGAAAATCTATTTTCGAAATTATATCCTGTAATTTAAGTTTAATTGTTTCTTTCTCCTTGCTATTGAAAGTATTAAAAATATTTACTTCTTTGTCTCCTTTGACAGTCGCAAGTTCTTGTTCAAGTTCCATTATTTTTTTTTGAAGATAGGAATTTTCTTGTCTGATTTTACTTAATTCAATTTCTAATTCTGTTTTATGTTCTTCAACATCCTGCAGCTTGTTGCTGATTGTGGCAATTTCTGCCTCGATAGTGGAAAGATCCTGAATCAGTGAATCGTATTTTGCTAAATCAACCAATTATTTTCCTCTTAATTGAGCATTAAATTCTTTTGTAATTAGCTTTATTAAATTACTAAAATCTTTTTCAACTTCATCTTCAGTTAAAGTTCTATCCTCATCATAAAATTCTAAAGTTAGCGCCAGACTTTTCTTATCATTACCGAAAGTTTCACTTTCAAATACATCAAATAACTGCACATCCTTTAATAAACTAGAACTATTTTTTAAGATAAAGTTTTTTATATCAAGATATTGAACCGATTTATCAAAAATAAATGCAAAATCTCTTATTACTTTAGGATATTTTAACGGTTCGATATATTGCTTTGGTTTAGATTCAATTAACCTTATTTGTGTTAAATCAAACTCAAAGCTGTATACATCCTGATTAATATCATATTTTTTGAGAACATCTTCATTAAGCTTTCCACCAGCACCCAAAACGATTTTATTAAAGTTTTTCGTTAGGTGATAAGCGTAAATTTCATTTGCACTCGAATAATATGAATCAATTAAAACATTGTCAAGAGAAATCTTCTTAATAAATGAATCTATGTAACCTTTAAGAAAATAAAAATCCATCTTTTTCTCATCAGTATTCCAGGATTTTTGCTGTTCATTTCCGGAAATCAGAAAAAGTAATTTTTGATTTTCCACAAAATCATCAAATGTCTTTATTATAGATTCGTTTATTTTATTAAACACATTGCCTATCTCAAACAGTTTTAAATCTTTAACTCCTTGCCTGATATTCTTTGCAACGGTAATTAAAGCTCCCGGTAAAAGTGATGTTCGAAGATATTCCATATCGGCACTAAGCGGATTTGAAATGCGGATGGGCTTTCCGGTAAGTTGAGCATCTTGTTCCGATTGTAAAGGATTATTGATCATTTCAAAAAATCCCAGAGAAGTAGCTAATTGTCTAATCTTTTCATCAAATTCTGTATCATCACTTTTCTTCTCAAGTGTAATATTAATTTTTGTTACAGTTGGGATATTGTCATAACCATTAATACGAGCTATCTCTTCTATTAAATCAATCTCACGTTCGATGTCCGGACGGAAAGTTGGCACTGATACTAAAAGCTTATCATCATCAATAACTTTTAATGCCAAACCTAATCGGCTTAGAATATTTTTAATTTTTTCTGAAGGTATATTATAACCTAAAATTCTTGAAGTCCGTGAAAACCTCAACTCAATTTCTTTTGGAAGAATTACTTTTGGATAAACATCAATCAATCCTTTAGCTACTTTACCATCTGCAAGTTCTGAAACTAACTGTGCGGCTCTTTCCGCTGCAAATTTGGTAATATTAGGATCAGTTCCTCTTTCAAATCGATAGGAAGAGTCTGTACTTAATCCCAGAGCTTTAGAAGTTTTTCTGATACTTGATGGATTGAAATAAGCGCTCTCAATCAAAATATTTTTTGTTGAAGATGTTATCTCAGAATTTTCGCCGCCCATAACTCCCGCAACTGCAACTTCTTTTTCCCCATCGCAGATCATCAAAGTATTTGCAGGTAATTTTCTTTCTTTAGAATCTAAAGTTTTAAATGATGCTTCAGTTTTTGTGCTTTTAACAACTATTTTTTTATCGTTAAGTCTATCAAGATCAAATGCGTGTAATGGCTGCCCAATTTCGTGTAAAATAAAATTTGTAATATCTACGATATTGTTAATCGGTCTAAGACCTATAGATTTAAGTTTATTTTTTAACCACTCTGGAGATTCTTTTATATTTACATTATTTACAACTTTAGCTACGTAACGAGGACAATTTATTTTATCTTCAATAGTTACTGAAGCCAATGAATCTATATTATCTCCTATCTCAAGCAATTTAATCTCCGGCATTTTTAAATCACGATTAAATATTGCTGCAAGATCTCTTGCTACGCCGATATGAGATAAAGCATCAGGACGATTTGGTGTAATTGCTATTTCAAAAAGTACATCGTTTAAATTTAAAGCGTCAGTTATTTTTTCACCGGCTTCAAGTTTATCATCGAGTACCATTATTCCCGAATGATCATCGCTTAAAAGTAATTCATCTTCAGCACAGATCATCCCATAAGATTCAACGCCACGAATTTTTGCTTTTTTAATTTCAAATTCACCATTTGGAATCAAAGTCCCGATAGGGGCAAAAACCACTTTCTGCCCGGCATCAACATTAGATGCACCGCAAATAACTTGTAGTTGTGTTTTGCCATCAAAAACTTTGCAGATAGAAAGCTTATCCGCATTCGGATGTTTTTGTTTTTCCTGAACTAATCCAACAACAAAATTCTGATAAATTTTATTCTGATCAATAACATCTTCAACTTCTAAACCAGACATAGTAAGATGGGAAACAATATCTTCTGTTGAGATACCAGTTAAATCAACATAATCTTTTAACCAATTTAGAGAGATTTTCATTTAATCATTCCGCATTAAAACTGTTTTAAGAATCTCAAATCATTATCGAAGAAAATTCGGATATCGGTAATACCATATTTCAACAAAGCTATTCTTTCTATTCCCATTCCAAATGCGTAACCTGTATATTTTTCTGAATCATAATTAACAAATTTAAAAACATTGGGATCAACCATTCCGCAACCTAAAATTTCTAACCAGCCGGAGTTTTTACAAATCTTACAGCCCTTTCCATGACATAAATAACAAGTAATGTCCATTTCAGCGCTGGGTTCTGTAAATGGGAAAAAACTTGGACGGAATCTGTATCTAAGATTTGATCCATAAAATTGTTTTGCAAAAGAAACCAATGTGCCTTTTAACTCTGCAAAGGTTACATCGGTATCCACATAAATTCCATCAACCTGGTGAAACATACAGTAGCTTCTGGCGCTAACAGCTTCATTTCTGTAAACTCTTCCCGGCATTATGGCACGAACCGGCGGAGCTTGTTTTTCCATAATACGGATTTGAACTGGAGTTGTGTGGGTTCTAAGTAAAAAATCTTTACTAATAAAAAATGTATCCTGCATATCACGGGCTGGATGGTCAGCAGGAAAATTTAGTGCTTCAAAATTATAATAGTCAGATTCAAGCTCAGGTCCGCCAGCAACAGAAAATCCCAATCCTTTAAAGATTGATTTAATTTCATCTAATGTTTGAGTTAAGATATGTTTGCTGCCGATAATAATTTCCTTACCCGGCAGGGTTAGTTCGAGTAAGTTAGCTTTACTTTTTTGTAGTGAAGATAATTTATTTTTTATTTCATCAAATTGTGATGTTAACTCATTTCTTAAGAGATTAAGTTTTTTCCCTAGTTCGGGTTTATCTTCTTTAGGTGCGTCTTTTAATTTTTCAAAAAGCTGAGCGATCAGTCCGTTTCTACTGAAATATTTTATTCTTAATTCTTCAACATCGTTTAATGATGAAATAGAATTAATATCAGTATTAAAACTATTTTTAATCTGAGAAATGTTTATATCATACATAAAAATTCTTTAAACAGAATATACCCTCACAGGATAAAAAAATTAAGTAAATCCTAAGAGGGTATAAAAATTAGTTGTTAGAAAATTTGACAACTTCAGAAAATGCTGATGGATTTTCGACAGCAAGACTGGCTAAAACTTTTCTATTAATATCAACACCTTTTTTATTAAGTGAATCCATTAATTTGGAATAAGTTGTTCCATTTATTCTTGCGGCAGCATTAATTCTGGTGATCCATAAAGATCTGAAACTTCTTTTTTTAAGTCTGCGATCTCTATACGCATGTCCTAATCCTTTATCAACAGCATTTTTAGCAGCAGTTAAAACATTACCCTGGTTACCCCAGTATCCTTTGGCAAGTTTTAGTACTTTTTTTCTTCTTCTATGCGATGCGACTTTATTTTTAGATCTTGGCATTTTTTATCCTTTTGTCTATTGAACCATAATTGAAACACGTTTTTGTTCAGAAGCAGAAACTAATGTCTTCTTCCGTAAGCTTCTTTTTCTTTTAGTTGTTTTGGATGTAAGAATGTGGCTTTTATAAGCTTTCTTCCTTTTAAATTTTCCTGATGCAGTTTTCTTAAATGTTTTTGCTGCACCACGATTACTTTTCATTTTTGGCATTTGTTTATTCCTACTGTTTTGTTTTCTTTGCTTTTTTAGATTGAGGAACTAATATGGTTGCCATATTTCTTCCCTCAAGTTTTATTGGAGACTCAACTTTAGCAACATCTTCCAATTTATCAATAAATCGTTTCAATAATTCTTCACCTTGTTCTGTATAAGCCATCTCACGCCCCTTAAACATAACGCTAACTTTAACTTTATTACCTTCTTCCAAAAAATTTATTGCATGCTTAACTTTAAACTCAAAATCGTGAACATCCGTATTTGGATGCATTCTAATTTCTTTAAGTATTGAAATTACCTGATTTTTTTTCTGAATTTTTTCACGCTTTTGCTGTTCATATTTAAACTTACCAAAATCAATTATTTTACAAACAGGTGGATCAGCTTGAGGGGCTATTTCTACTAAATCCTGTCCCCTTTCTTCAGAAAGCCGGATGGCATCTCTAACAGTGTAAACACCTAATTGTGTACCATCAACATCAATTACCCTAACTTTTGAAGCTCTGATTTCTTCATTAATACGAACAGTTTGTTTCTGAGCGATACTAAACCTCTTATATTGTTTTATAATTTTTTTGAAATTTCAGATGCAATTTTATCAATAAATTCTGATAAAGCCAAAGAACCTTTATCCCCTTCCTTATGTTTTCTAACCGAAACAGAGTTGGATTCTTTTTCTTTTTCTCCTACTATCAGCATATAAGGAACTTTTTTCATTTCCCAGTCACGGATTTTATACCCAATTTTTTCGTTGCGCTCATCAACTTCAATTCTAATTCCCGCTTTTTTCAGTTGCTCGGAAATAGAATGAGCATACTCAATAAAGTGTTGAGATACGGGAATTATAGCAACCTGAGTTGGAGCTAACCAAAGTGGAAAAACTCCGGCATAATGTTCAATCAGTATTCCAAAAAATCTTTCAATCGATCCAAGTAAAGCACGATGAACCATAAATGGTCTATGTTCTTTTCCGTCTTCACCGATATATGTCATTTGAAATCTTTCGGGCAAATTAAAATCAAATTGAATTGTACTTAATTGCCATTCTCTTCCAAGTGCATCTTTAATTTTGATATCGATCTTCGGTCCATAAAAAGCTCCGCCACCTTCATCAACTTCATACGAAAGTCCTTGACTATCCAAAGCTTTCCTTAATGAATCTTCCGCTTTATGCCATAAATCATCCTCGCCAACTGCTTTTTCTGGTTTTGTGGAGAGATAATAATTCATCTCAGTAAAACCAAAGGCACCAAGAACATACTTAGCAAATCTGATAACTTCAATAATTTCAGATTCCATTTGATCATGAGTACAAAAAATATGTGCATCATCCTGCGTAAATCCCCTTACACGTAATAATCCGTGAAGTACACCGCTTTTCTCGTATCTATAGACCGTTCCAAGCTCTGCCCATCTTAATGGAAGATCACGATAACTGCGAAGATGAGTTTGATATATCATTATATGAAATGGGCAATTCATTGGTTTGATATAATAGTCTTGCTCATCAACTTTCATCCCTGTGTACATACTTTCTTTGTAAAAATCTAAGTGACCGCTTGTTTCCCACAACCAGCTTTTACCCATATGAGGAGTATAAAGCAACTCATAACCGTTTTCAAGATGTGCTTTTCTCCAAAAGTCTTCGACTTCTAATCTTATTCTTGATCCTTTAGGATGCCAGTAAATAAGCCCTGCGCCAGCTTCTTCGTGAACACTAAAAAGATCCAGCGCTTTACCAAGTTTACGATGATCTCTCTTTTTTGCTTCTTCAAGTAAAGTTAGGTAATCATCCAGCATTTTCTTTTTTGGGAAAGTTATACCGTAAATTCTTTGTAGCTGCTTATTCTTTTCATCACCGCGCCAATAAGAACCAGATATATTTAAAAGTTTTACATATTTAATTTTTCCGGTATTTGGTAAATGCGGACCTCTACAAAGATCCGTGAACGAACCTTCTTTATAAATACTAATCTTTTCTTTGGATTCATCCATTTCAGAAAGAAGTTCAACTTTGTATTGATCGCCTTTTTTTCTGAAGAATTCAATAGCATCCTGTTTAGATAATTCTTCTCTTTCAAATCTGGAATCAGTTTTTGAAAGTTCAATCATTTTATCTTCAATAAGCTTTAGATGATCTTCAGTTAACGGAGTGTTAATATCAATATCATAATAAAAACCAGCATCTATAGCAGGTCCAACTCCAAATTTTGCTTCAGGAAAAATTTGCTGTACAGCGTGCGCCATTAAATGTGATGAAGAATGCCAATAAACTTCTTTCCCCTCTGGATCATCAAAAGTTAAAAACTTTACAGAACCATCTTCTTTAATTGGCCTATAAAGATCTTTTATTTCACCATTCAATTTTACAGCTAAAACTTCATCAGCTAATTTATTGGATATTGATTGAGCAATTTGATAACCGGTAATTCCGCTTTCAAATTCTTTAACAGTATTATCGGGAAATGTAATTTTAATTTTATTCATAATATATTTTCATAAAAAAAATCGGAGCAAACTCCGAAAAATGATTTAACCCGCTGGGTCAAAAAAAATCTTTAGAAGGAATCCCTTTGGGAGAACCTTTGACCTTTAAAAATTCACATCAAAACTTCCTCTATCTCGTGGGCTCTAAAGGAGTCGAACCTTTGACCTTCTGCACGTCAAGCAGACGCTCTAACCAACTGAGCTAAGAGCCCAATTTAATTAACAAGTGATAATTAAAAATGTACAATTAAGAAACTTTTAATTGTACATTTTCAATTGTTAATTAAGATATTGTACCGAGGGCCGGACTCGAACCGGCACGGGAACAAGTTCCCACAGGATTTTAAGTCCTGTGCGTCTACCAATTCCGCCACCCCGGCAAATTATTATAGTAATAAACTTTTTAAGAATTCTTTACCAACACCACTTTTTAAATACTTCTCTCTAGCTCGTGATTCAATTCTTGTAGAGAAATATTCCTTATAAATCAACTTAAAAGGTTTATATGGTCGCGTCGTTTTATTTTTACCCAAATTATGTTCAGATAATCTTCTTTCTAAATTATCTGAAAACCCGATTTATATTTCTTCAAAAATTGGCGTGTAAAAATAGAGAAAATGGTATATTGTTGCAAGAATCATTATAAAGTATTTATCAAACCATTTATGATGTCTTATAAAAGTGTTAATCTAAAAAAATTAAAATTTATTCTCACAAACAAGAAAACAATATTTTCTTTTTCTATTAAATAGAATTGATTAACAATTATCAAATTATTCTAACAACAGTAAAGTCACTTTCTTAATAATTTTTCTATATGGCATTAACTTTGCCAAACCCTGGCGATTTCAATTAGTTTATATTTATCAATATTCACATAAAACAAAAATGAATATATCACACATTGAACACATAGGCATTGCCGTTAAAAATCTTGAGGCTGCAATTAAGTACTATGAAGATGTACTTGGATTAAAATGTTATGCAATTGAAGAAGTATCAGACCAAAAAGTTAAAACGGCTTTCTTTATGGCTGGTCAGACTAAAATTGAACTTCTGGAATCAACTTCGCCTGATGGACCGATAGGAAAATTTATTGAAAAGAAAGGTGAAGGAATTCATCATATTGCTTTTGCTGTTGATGGATTGCAAAAATCACTAGACGAAGTAAAATCTAAAAATGTAATTCTGATTGATGAAAAAGGACGTAAAGGAGCCGAAGGTTTAAATATCGCTTTCCTTCATCCAAAATCTACATTTGGAGTGTTAACAGAACTTTGCGAGAAACCAATATAGAATAAAATTTTCATTTCACACTGGGCTTTTCGAAGTGTGATTTACTTAAAAACAGTCAGTCTTCGAGAAGCCCAGATTGACAAGCGAATTCTCTTAGTTTTTTAAGAGTTAAAAATTAAAGGTAATTGTTATGGCAATGGAAGATAAAATTAAAGAGTTGATGGCGCTGCGTCAGCAGGCAAGACTTGGCGGCGGAGAAAAACGCATCGCATCACAACATAAAAAAGGCAAACTAACTGCTCGTGAAAGATTAGAGCTTCTTTTGGATGAAGGCAGCTTTGAAGAATTTGATATGTTTGTTTGTCATCGCAGTATTGATTTTGGATTAGACAAAGAAACATATTTATCAGATGGTGTTGTTACCGGCTACGGCACTATTGATGGAAGACTGGTTTATGTTTTCTCTCAGGATTTTACTGTGTTTGGTGGATCACTTTCTGAAATGTATGCACAAAAAATTTGCAAGGTAATGGATAAAGCAATGAAAGTCGGCGCCCCTGTTATTGGAATAAATGATAGCGGTGGAGCCCGAATTCAGGAAGGTGTAAAATCTCTTGGCGGATATGCGGATATTTTTCAAAGGAATATTTTAGCATCGGGAGTTATTCCACAAATCTCAGCAGTGTTCGGACCTTGCGCAGGCGGTGCAGTTTACTCCCCTGCTCTAACAGATTTTATTATTATGAATAAAAGTGCTAGTTATATGTTCGTAACAGGTCCAAAAGTTGTAAAAACTGTAACCGGTGAAACTGTAACTGAAGATGAACTCGGTGGAGCTATGGTCCACGCAGCAAAATCAGGTGTTGCACATTTAGTTTCCGATGATGAAGAAGAAGGAATATCCTTAATCAGAAAATTACTCAGTTATCTTCCTCAAAATAATTTGGAAGATCCGCCAATCCTTCCTTGCGATGATCCAATAGATAGACTGGAAGATATACTTAACTCAATAATTCCAGAAGCAACAAATAAACCTTATGATGTAAAAGATGTTATTTACGCTGTGGTTGATCAACATGAATTTTTAGAAATACAAAGACATTATGCTCCAAACATCGTTACAGGTTTTGCAAGATTTAACGGAATGCCTGTTGGTATTGTAGCTAATCAACCAAGTTATCTTGCCGGTGTGCTTGATATTAATTCATCACGCAAAGCTGCACGCTTTGTTAGATTTTGTGATGCGTTCAACCTTCCAATTGTAACATTTGTTGATGTGCCTGGATTTTTACCCGGTACTGCTCAAGAATACGGCGGAATTATTATTCACGGCGCAAAACTTTTATTTGCATATGGAGAGGCGACAGTTCCAAAAGTAACAGTTGTACTTCGTAAAGCTTACGGAGGAGCTTATGATGTTATGAGTTCTAAACATTTACGCGGTGATATTAATTATGCCTGGCCTGGTGCAGAGATTGCTGTAATGGGGCCAAAAGGTGCGATTGAAGTTCTTCATCAAAAAGAATTGCAATTGATTACTGATCCTGAAGAAAGAATTAAATTTATTAAACAGCGCGAAGAAGATTATCGGATGAAATTTGCAACTCCTTATGTCGCTGCAAAGTATGGCTATATTGATGATGTGATTGAACCAAGAAATACAAGGTTCAGAGTAATTCGTGCATTGCAATCACTTGCTACAAAGAAGGATGTAAATCCTCCTAAAAAACATTCTAATCTACCATTATAAAAAGGAGAAAAAATGTTTTTAGGATTAGTTCAACAAATTGTAAGAGATAGTACAACCACAAATACTATCCATAAAAATTCACAACTGTTTTTAAAGATTGATCCTTGGGGAATTGGGATGACAGTTATTGGATATGTGGTTGTGTTCATTGCATTACTTCTGCTTTATATCATCTTTTTTAATCTTGCAAAACTTCTTCAGGTAAATGTAAAACGACTTTTACGCAGAGAAGGAAAAGTTATTGAGGTTAAAGAAGATTTAAGTCTTTCCGGTGAAGTTAACGCTGCTATTGCAATGGCATTACATCTTTACTACTCGGAAATGCACGATAAAGAAGACACGGTTCTAACGATTAATAAAGTATCAAGAACTTACTCACCGTGGAGTTCTAAAATTTATGGATTAAGACAATTTCCAAGATAACAGAGAATAAAAGTTATGAAAAATTTTAAATTTACAATTCAAGGCAATAAATATGATGTTAACATCGTTAATGTTGAAGATAACATTGCTGAAGTTGAGGTAAACGGAGCCACCTACAAAGTGGAATTAGAAAAAGTGATAGCACAAACTAAAACACCTAAACTTGTTAGATCTACAGCAGTACCAACAACTGAATCAACTCCATCACAATTAAAAACCAGTGCACCAACTGCACCAAAAGGTGTGGGACTAATCAAATCACCTTTGCCGGGCGTTATACTCGGTGTGCATGTAAAAGAAGGTGACCTTGTAAAAGTTGGCGTAAAACTAATCACACTTGAAGCAATGAAGATGGAAAATAATATTAATTCAGATAAAGAAGGTGTTATAAAATCTATCAAAGTCAGACAAGGCGATTCAGTACTTGAGGGTGATGTTCTAATCGAAATCGGAGCTTAGTTATGGCACAATTATTTGAGTTTATGAATCACGGTTTCAATCAGTTCTTCAAATACACAGCATTTCCAAACTTTACAATTGGGCATGTGGTGATGCTAATAGTTGGGCTTGCGTTTATTTATTTAGCCATCGCCAAAGAATATGAACCGTTACTTTTAGTACCAATCGGATTTGGCATTCTCATAGGAAATATTCCTTTTCTTCAAGGGGCAAATTTACAAATCGGAATCTATGAACCGGGAAGTGTAATGAACTATTTATACTTTGGAGTTTTAAAAGGAGTATATCCACCGTTAATATTTTTAGGTATCGGTGCAATGACAGATTTTTCAACACTTTTATCAAATCCCAAATTAATATTACTTGGTGCAGCAGCACAGCTTGGAATTTTTGGCGCATATATGATTGCATTATTTTTAGGATTTCTTCCTGAGCAAGCTGCCGCTATAGGTATAATCGGCGGGGCTGATGGACCAACAGCAATATTTCTCTCATCAAAATTAGCTCCGGAATTGGTTGGTGCGATTGCAGTTTCAGCTTATTCATATATGGCATTAGTTCCTGTAATACAACCACCGATAATGAAATTGATGACAACAGAAAAAGAGCGTCTTATCAGGATGAAACCACCGCGTGCTGTTTCTAAAACTGAGAAGATACTTTTTCCAATAGTCGGATTAATTTTAACTACGCTTATTGTACCTAGTGCAATGCCTTTACTTGGAATGTTATTTTTCGGAAATATTTTAAAAGAAAGCGGAGTTACCAAAAGATTAGCTGACACTGCAAAAGGATCGCTGATTGATATTGTAACAATACTAATAGGATTAACCGTTGGTGCTTCTACGCAAGCAACAACTTTTCTAACTTCTCGATCTGTGGGAATATTTGCGCTTGGCGCATTGTCTTTTGTGATTGCAACTGCAGGTGGAATTTTCTTTACTAAATTTATGAATTTATTCCTTAAAGAAGGGAATAAAATTAATCCGCTGATTGGCAATGCTGGAGTTTCTGCTGTACCAGATAGTGCACGAGTTTCTCAGATTGTTGGATTGCAGTATGATAAAACTAATCACTTGCTAATGCATGCAATGGCACCAAATGTGGCCGGAGTTATTGGAAGCGCTGTTGCGGCTGGTATTCTACTGAGTTTCTTTATGGGATGACTAATGAATGCGTGAATGCATGGATGCATGATTGCATGCATTGATGCAACCATGCAATCAATTTTTTATTTGGATGAATGATCTTCGTTAAATCTTTTCAAACGATATTCTAAATCTTTAAACTGATCTCTTTGAACCAGTGATACACAGGCACGTATACCCTCCAATCTTTCACTACCGGTAATTGCTAATGATATTGCACTGATTCCGTAATATAAAAGTTCATTAAGTAAATCTTCACCACTGTAGCCGGGATAAGAAAAAGTAAAATAAAATCCATCGGCAATTGGTTCATCTTCATCTTTATCATAAACAATCTTAAAACCATTATCGGTAAAAAGTTTTTTCATAATCTTAGCTTTCTCGCCGTACTCTTTAACTTCTTCAACAAAATTTAAATTACCATCATTTGCAGCTTTAAATATTGCGGCAAGTGCGTACTGTGCAGAATGAGAAATTCCCGCACTCATTGCATAAATACTTCCATAAATCATCGAATGTCCGAATAAATCCTTGGTATAATATTTTTTAAGATTAGGATAACTTCTATCGTAAAGTTCATCAGAAATAATCATCATCCCAATTCTTTGTCCTGCGTAACTAAACGCTTTGGAACTTGAAATGGTAAGGATATAATTGTTTGTATATCTTGCAACCGTAGGTTGATAAGGCGGCACTCCGGGTTTAGACATATCGCGTCTAAAATCCATTGCAAAATATGCAAGATCCTCAATTGGAATAACATCGTACTTATTACACATGTCGCCAATAATCTTTAGCTCTTTTTCAGTAAAGCAAATCCAGGAAGGATTATTAGGGTTTGAGTAAAGTATGCAGGATATATTTCCCTTGCTTAATATGGATTCAAGTTTATCTCTTAATTTATCACCACGGTAATTATAAACATCAAATGATTCTATTTTTTGTCCGAGCACTTTTAATTGCTGTCTGTGAACCGGAAAACCAGGATCAATTAAAAGCGAAGTATCTTTTTCAGGATTGCATCTATTTAGTGTCATAAAAGCGGCAAAGCTTCCCATCATTGATCCACCAGTTGGAATGCAACCTTCGGGGCTAACATCAATATCCATAAATAATTTAACAAAACGGGCAGTTTCAACTTTAAGAGAATGTATCCCATAAATATCGGGATAGATTGCTGCAACACCTTTTTTAAGCGCCTCAATTTCAGCATCAACACCGACTTTTGTTGGCGGAAGTCCGGGCACTCCCATTTCCATTCTAATAAATTTTTCACCGGTTGCTTTTTCTATTTCATCAACTAATTTTTTTATCTCACGTATGGATGCGCGTCCGGGACTTTCAAGCTTGCTTTCCTTAATTTTTTGATTAACTATTTGATAATTTATTGGAGTGTTTCTGTCTGTAATAACCATATCCGCACCATTCAGAAATTTATTGAAAGATCTTTACACAAAATTACTCACAGCATTTGGGGTAAACAAATCATTTTTTTCTAATTTGTTTATAGATTATTTCTAATTCGAGTTTTTCATATTGATTCAGTACTTTATCTTATGACTCAATTTTTTAGTTATTTTTATTATTGAAATTGAAAAACATTTCAAATTAGACTAACGGTTTTGCTTAACTTATTAACAAATAAGCCGGCTAACCTTGTAAGATATTTATTATTAAAACCTAAAGGATAATATGTACGATACACTATTAAAAAAAATAAATAATAAATCCGCGGTAATAGGAATTATTGGTCTGGGTTATGTAGGTCTTCCAATAGCATTAGAATATGCTTTAAAAGGATTTAAAACTATTGGATTTGATATTGATAATAGAAAAATCCCACTGATCAATGCTGGTAAAAGTTATATTAAACATATAAACGCCGATAAAATTAAGAAAACAGTTAACAGTAAAATGTTTTCCGCAACATCTGATTTTGCAAGATTACCAGAAGTAGATGCAATAATTATTTGTGTCCCTACTCCGCTTAATGAACATCGTGAACCGGATATGACTTACATAGAAAATTCAGGAAAGATTATAGCACAGTATTTAAGAAAAGGTCAGTTTGTTTCACTTGAATCTTCAACTTACCCGGGCACAACAGAAGAAATTTTATTACCAATGTTTGAGACTGCACCATTGACTCAATCTATGATGGGTAAAAAGCAATTAGCAAATGGAAAAACAAAAAACTTTAAAGTTGGAGAAGATTTCTTCTTAGCATTTTCCCCGGAACGTGAAGATCCTAATAATCCGAAATATTCAACAGCAACTATTCCTAAAGTAGTTGGCGGAGTTACAGCAAATTGTCTTAAGATTGCACTCGCTTTGTACAATCAGGTTATTGTTAAAACTGTACCCGTATCCTCGCCAAGAGCTGCTGAAGCTACTAAGCTATTAGAAAATATTTATCGTTCAATTAACATAGCATTAGTTAACGAACTTAAGATGGTTTTCGAAAGAATGGATATTGATGTTTGGGAAGTCATTAATGCAGCAGCAACAAAGCCATTTGGTTTTCAGGCATTTTATCCCGGTCCTGGATTAGGTGGTCACTGCATCCCAATTGATCCTTTTTATCTTACATGGAAAGCTCGTGAATTTGAAATTAGTACTAAGTTTATTGAGTTGGCTGGCGAAATAAATACCTATATGCCTTATTACGTTGTTGAAAAAGCTGGTGAGGTGTTAAACAAATTTAAAAAATCTCTTAATGGTTCCAGAGTTTTAATATTAGGAGCATCTTACAAAAAAGATATTGATGATATGCGGGAATCACCATCTCTTAAGCTTATAGAAATATTTAGAGAAAAAGGCGCAAAAGTTGATTACAATGATCCTTATATCCCAAAATTACCCAAGACCCGCAAGTACCAATTCGATATGGTATCCGTTGAACTTACTAAAAGAAATCTTGCCAGATATGATTTAGTTTTACTAAGTACAGATCATAGTAATTATGATTATAAAACAATTACTGCAAATGCAAAACTAATTCTTGATACTAGAAATGCGTTTGAAAAAGCTGGCATTAAATCGAAAAAAGTTTTTAAGGGATAAGATATAGTAATCGAGATATAAATAGTAAAATATTATTGAATAATTAAATAAATTAACAATCGGATTAAGATGAAAAATTTTGCAATAACAGGTGTGGCAGGATATATAGCCCCAAGACATCTGCAAGCAATTAAAGATACAGGCAATAATCTTGTGGCTGCAATGGATCCTCATGATTCTGTTGGAATTCTTGATCGTTACTTTCCTAACACAAGTTTCTTTACGGAGTTTGAAAGATTTGACAGACATCTTGAAAAACTAAGAAGAACAAATTCCCAGGATAAAATCGATTATCTATCAATCTGTTCCCCAAATAATTTACACGATGCACATATTAGAGTATCATTACGTGTAGGTGCAGATGCAATCTGCGAGAAACCTCTTGTACTTAATCCCTGGAATTTGGACCAACTCCAGGAAATTGAAAAAGAAACTGGAAAGAAGGTTTATACGATACTTCAGCTACGAGTTCATCCGGCACTTGTTGAGATAAAAGAAAAACTATCTAAAAGTAAACAGAAGAATACCAAGCACAATGTTGTTCTAACATATGTAACTTCTCGTGGTCCTTGGTACAATTATTCATGGAAAGGAAGACAAGATATTTCAGGCGGAGTTGCTACAAATATTGGTATTCACTTTTTTGATATGCTTATGTGGATGTTCGGAAATGTTCAGAAGAACTACCTCTTTTTAAATGAATCAAATAAAGCGGCTGGATTTATTGAACTCCAAAACGCTAATGTTCAATGGTACTTATCGATTGATTCCAAAGATCTTCCAAAAGAAGCAATTGAAAAGAATAAATCCACACATCGCTCAATAACAATTGATGGAAACGAATTAGAATTTACAGAGGGTTTTACTGATCTTCATACCAAGATTTATGAAAATATTTTAAGTGGAAATGGATTCGGAATTGAAACGGCCAGACCTTCTATTGAAGCAGCATATGATATTAGACATTTACCGGTCACAAAAATTAAGGAACTTTATCATCCGATGATCTTGTAGATTGTACTTAATAATTAGTCTGGTTGATCAAACCAATAAAAGTTAAATCGATATAAATTAAAAACGGAATAAAATATTATGGTAAATAAATTAAATTATTATATAAACGAATACGCTGTGGTTGATGATAATGTTGAAATTGGAGAAGGGACAAAAATCTGGCATTTCACTCACATCCAGAGCGGAGCAAAGATTGGGAGAAAATGTGTGTTCGGTCAAAATGTAAATGTTGGGAATAATGTCATTATTGGCGATTACTGCAAAGTACAGAATAATGTTTCAATTTATGAGGGCGTAACCCTGGAAGATTATGTTTTTTGTGGTCCTTCAATGGTTTTTACCAATATACTCGATCCAAAATGCAAATATCCGCAAGTGGGAGCACAGTTTTATATTAAAACCCTTGTAAAAGAAGGAGCATCAATTGGAGCAAATGCAACAATTGTATGTGGGCATACACTCGGAAAGCATTGTATGATTGGTGCTGGTTCTGTTGTTACAAAAGATGTTCCTGATTACGCATTGGTAGTTGGTAATCCCGGCAGAGTTGTAGGATGGGTTTCTGAAGCCGGTAAAAAATTAAAATTTGATGAAAGTGGCAAAGCATTTTGTGAAAAGTCAGGCAAAAACTATCTGCTAAAAGATGGCAAAGTAGTTAGCGATTAATTTTAGTTATATCCTGATAAAATATTCACGACTTTTTCATAAAACCAGACAGAGTTATTTAACTTAATTTTACTCGTTAATATTCCTTCCTTATTTCGTTAATTATTTCATTTCGATAATTTTATTCCAGATTTTCTGAGTAAAAAAATTATTCATCCTGCTGGAATATTTTAATCTAATCTCAAACAACTCAGGATTAACTTTAAATATATACTACATAATTTCCAAAAGATTTTTATATTTGAATCATTAACAATTAAAATTTAACTGAGATTATGCACAAAAAATTATTTTTTATTCTTTCAATATTGTTTTTATCTCAAATATCTTTCGCACAGGATGATATTCAGATTGGAAGTCCCTACAATAATACAAATAATCAACGGCAAGGCGGTATGTTTGACTACTCCGACCCATCAAGTGTAAATATAAAAGTTCAGCTATGGGGTTACGTTAAATTTCCTGGATTTTATATCGTTCCCGCAAGAAGTACAATTAATGAACTAATTTCACTAGCAGGTGGACCAAATGAAGATGCACTTCTTTCCGATATACGCGTTTTAAAAACTACGGTAGATTCCACAACTGTTATGCTAAAATATAATTATAATGATTTGATGTGGGAAGACAGCTTAAAAACAAAAATTAAATTTGTTCGTTTACAAGCCGGTGATATTATAATCGTGCCCGGTGAACCAAGATATTTTGTAAGACAGGATATCTCTTTCTATTTGTCTGTAGTTACAGCATTAGCATCTTTAGCAGCATTAATCATAAGTATAACCAAATGATTGGGGAAGTGAAATGAATAACAATAGCGTTAACGATTTCGAAATAGAAAACTCTGAGAGCAATACATTAAAAGATTATCTAATTCTTTTACGCAATAATCTTGTTCCTGTAATTATTATCATCATTGCCAGTTTTGCAGTTGCACTTATATATGCTCTATCCGCAAAAAATATTTATAAATCGCAAACTGCAATTAAATTAAGTAAACCAAGTGGTAGCATTTTACAATCACCGCTGGTACCTGAATTTAGCGATTTTGGTAACGATAGATTTATAGCAAATGAAATTGAAATTCTTAAAAGTTATAATTTACGTGAAAGAGTTGCTAAAGCTCTGGTTGATACTTTTGTAAATTCAAGTGATAAAAAAGATTTTAATCTACTTTATAAGAAAGAATTTTCGGGTAACTCTGAAGAACTGCTTACAGTTCCTCAGATTGCGGCACTTCTTAGCAACACCGTAAATATTGAACAAAAACGTGGACTTGATATTATAGAAATTAGTGCTGAATCTCCATCCCCCATTGAAGCTGCTTTAATTGCTAACATTTATTCAAAGGAGTATAAAAATTATAACCTGGAAATTAATCGTGACCAGCTGACATTCGTGAAAGGATTTTTAGATAAGCAGCGCAAGGAAAAAAAAGATCAACTAAATGATGCGGAGGAAGTACTAAGATCATATCAAGAACGTGGAGGTATTATTGCTCTGGATCAACAGGCACAAACTCTTATTCAGCAATTATCACAATTTGAAGCTCAAAAAAATGCTGCTAAAATTGAATTGATGGCTTCAGATGAAGTACTCAAACAATATAAAGAAGAGCTAAAAAAACAAGATCCACGACTTGCAGAATATCTGGAAAGCGCTACTTCAGAAACTTATATAACAGCTTTGCAAAATGAAATTGCCCAACTACAAATAAATAAAGATCTTGCACTAGCTAAAGTTGAACCGGGTATTGATATAACAAATAAAGTTATTGAGTACGACAAAAAGATTAAAGATCTAAAAGCCAAACTCGATGAAAAAGTAAAAGTACTTAAAGCAGGAATTTTAGCCAGCAGCCCTGAAGAAGTTAAAGCTTTAAGTCAAAAAATAATTGAAGAAGAAATTAAGAATGGTTCACTTAGAACAACACAAAATGGATTTGCTGAAATCGTAAAAAAATATGAAGAAAAATTTAATCGCCTTCCCAAAACTTCTCTGGATTTAGCAAGGTTTCAACGAAACAGAGAATCATTAGAAAAACTATATACTTTGGTTGAGGAAAGATTTCAGGAAGCCGTTATTAACGAACAATCACAACCAGGTAATGTGCTTATTATTGATAATGCCAGAATACCGAGTAATCCTGCCAAACCTAATAGGTCTTTAATTGTTATTGTTGGTTTGATAATTGGATTCGCACTTGCCTTTGGCTTTGTATTTATTAAGAACTATTTCGATAATAGTATTAAAACCCCTGAGGATATTCAGAAAAAAAATGTTAATGTTCTTGCCTGGATTCCTCAAGTTGAGGGTATGGGATTAAATATAAAAAGTAAATTTGACTTTATAGTATCCACAAGACCCGACTCCATTCCATCAGAAGCTTTTAGAGCTTTAAGAACCAGAGTTCAGTTTTCCAGACCCGATAAGGAAACTCTTAAAACGATATTGATTACCTCCCCTGCTCCACAAGAAGGAAAAACCACCGTAGCAATAAACTTTGCGGGTAGCTTTGCATTGTCAAACAAAAAAACTCTAATTGTTGATTGTGATCTTCGAAAACCTAGGTTGCATCAAATACTTGAGCGCGATAAAAAGCCGGGATTGATTGACTATTTGGTAGGCGAATATAATTTAGATCAAATAATATATCCCACTGAAATAGAAGGACTTAGCATTATTACCTCAGGAACAATACCGCCTAATCCGGCAGAGATGTTGGATTCAATTCAAATGGAAAAATTTCTTGTAGATGTAAGAAATAGATTTGATTATGTTATTCTGGATTCACCACCAATAGTTGCTGTTACAGACGCTGAAATCTTAGCAAAAAAAGTTGATGGTTCTATTCTTGTGGTTTCTGCCGATGTAACTGAAAATTCGATGTTAGATAGAGCAATACAATTATTAAAACATGATAACTCAATATTAATTGGAGCAGTATTAAATAACTTTAGCACTAAACCAGGTTACGGAAGCTATTATAAATATTATTATTACTATGCCTCAAAAAATGAAAGTTAGCATTTGAGTTTTACAGAATTAAAGTAATTATTTAAAATTTTATAGGAATAATAAAATGCCTACCGCTGTTGTAACTGGTGGATCTGGATTTTTGGGCTCACATCTTTGTGACAAACTTATCGGGGAAAATATTTCTGTTATATGCATTGATAATTTATTAACCGGCAGTCTTGACAATATACAACATCTTTTTGGCAATCCTCTTTTTCATTTTATCAGACATGACATTACTAATTATATTCATGTGCCGGGAAAAGTTGATTATGTACTTCATTTCGCATCGCCTGCAAGCCCATTAGATTATCATCAATTACCTATAGAAACTCTTAAAGTTGGTTCATTAGGCACACACAAAGCATTAGGATTAGCAAAAGAAAAAAATGCTAGATTCTTATTAGCTTCAACATCTGAAGTGTATGGCGATCCATTAGAACATCCACAAAAAGAAGATTATTGGGGCAATGTAAATCCGATTGGTCCACGAGGAGTTTATGATGAAGCGAAAAGGTTTGCAGAAGCGCTTACAATGGCTTACCAAAGATATCATAATGTAAGTACACGCATCGTCCGTATATTTAATACTTTTGGACCTCGAATGCGTCTGCACGATGGCAGAGCAATACCGGCATTCTTTTCACAAGCATTAAAAAATGAACCGATTACAGTTTTTGGTGATGGTTCACAAACAAGAAGCTTTATCTATGTGGAAGATGAAATTAACGGAATACTTAAATTATTATTTTCTGAAGAGAAAGAACCAGTTAACATTGGTAATCCTGAAGAAATTACCGTGAAGCAAATTGCTGAGGAAATAATTGAAATAACTAATTCTAAGAGTAAAATAATTTATCAGGATTTACCCGTTGATGATCCTAAAGTTCGACAGCCAGATATAACTAAAGCAAAAACAAAATTAGGTTGGCAGCCAGTTATTGACCGTAAAGATGGTTTGCGAAAAACGATGGAATATTTTAAAGAAAAAATACTTATTGGTAATTTTCTTTAAGCCATAATTAATGACCGTGCAGTTGGATTTAGTCCTCGAAGTATAAAAGAAATTAACATATAGAAATCAATTACAAAATATTTCTGAAAAATTTATAATCTTATCGGGTAAATTTTCTCTTTTAATCCGGCATTATTTGCATAGAATCTACACTTGATAATATTTTGATTGAAATTTACTATGGTTTAATTATTGTTAAAATTTTTAAGAATTATACATTTACAAAATGATTATGAAAATGAAAAAAATAAAAATTTTAATACTACTATCATTTTTCATTTTAATATTTTGTGCAAACTCAATTAATATCTTTGCCCAACAAGAAGAGGAGCAAATTTTATATTTCCAGATGGAACCACTTGATGATAGTCTCTTCATAAAAATTCAAGAAGAGATGTTCATAGATCCGCCTGATCCTAAAGCAGAAATTGTAGCTGATTTACGTGATGCCAATAATCAAACCATTTCTATTAAAGGTACATTATATCCATTTTTTGCTTTAAAACCTGAAACTCGTGCTAGAATAATAACTTATCCATTTAAACTTAATCTGGAAGAAACTATAAATTTTGGGAGTGTTTTTACGCGAGTAATTGAAAAATTACGGCTTAGTAAACTACTCAGTCCACCAAGTGTGCTTCAAATATCCCCAACGCTTGGATATATAAATCCATTTTTACAAGTGCAAGGTGGAGAGAGATTTGGTTTCCCACTAAAAAGTGATATTGGAGTTTCAATAGGATTCGGGACACCTTATTCGGGTGTAATGGAAACAAATTTTATTGAAGCTAATTTTCATATCCTGGGGTTGAGAATAGGGATGTTTCAAAGTGCTGATGCTTTTGTTGAAATCAAAGATTTTGATAATCATAATAATTTATATGTTACATCAGGATTTCAGGTTGCATATGTAATTCCCTTTGGCAATTTCTTTGAATTTGGTTATACATCCTCTTCAAATAAATTTACTGAATCACAGATTCTTAAATACACCAAGCAAACAGTTAATAAAAATAACATTATTCTTAATCCTGATGGTTCAATAAAATATCAACCGTTTTTGGTTCAAGGTGATTTTATTAATTGGGAATTGAGATATCCCATTAAAGTAATGGGCGCAACACGTGGTAAGGTTTACGTTGCCCGCTACTTAAATGAAACTCATATTGGTTATTCTGGAAGAGAACTAACTTTGGGCGGAAGTGTTTTTGATTTGAGGATGGATGCAATGCTTGCAAGCAACATACGACAGCCCCAATTTGTAATTGATATTTTAGTGCAAAAGATTTTTGATTCCTGGGCAGCAAGTGCAATTGCCATTGGACCTAGTGCAATTATCGGAACTACTAAAAATGGATCGTTAGGTATAACATCAATTCTTTTTAATTTAAGAATAAAAGTCGGCACTTCATTTTAATTATAGAATTACAGGAAGAAAAATTATTTTAAACTATTGATCATATTTAAAAAGACTAAGTAGTACTTTAGATCTAATCTTTAAATAAATAATCTGCAAATTCCTTCATATTATTCAGAACGATTGCCCCATTTACACTAAGTTTTTCTTTTGCTTGATGACCATCTGCAATTAGTAAAGAATTAACTCCCATCGCTTTAGCTACTTCATAATCATGCAATGTATCACCAACAAAAAGTATCTCATTCTTTTCCACATTTAATTTCTCAATAAGTTTCAGACCAAGATGGGTTTTACCTCCTGCGTATATATTATCTGATCCAATGATAAAGTCAAAGTAATCAAAAAGATTATAAGATTTTAAAATATCAGTTAAAGTATCCTGTTTATAAGCAGAAAGTACTGATTGTTTTAATCCACGTTTATGTATTTCTGATAATACAAATTTAGAATGTTCATATAAATGGCAAGTTAATTTATTTCGTTCGTATTCTTCCATAAAATCTTTACCAAGTAATTCAAAAGAGACTTTATTAAAATCCAATCCCGCAGCTTCGTAATAGTCCTGAACAGGGAAAGTAAATATGTCCCGATATTTACTGATAGATAATTCTGGTAAACGATTTTCTCTCAGAATTCTATTTATTATTCTTCTACAAAAATCAACATCGTTAAGTAAAGTCCCATTCCAATCCCAAATGATATGTTTATAATTGCTAATCACTTTAATCCCTTAATTTTTTTGAAAGTTCAAAAATTAACTCCGCTGTAATTCCCCAAATAACTTCTTCTCCAGTACGATATACCAAGACACGATGTTTTCCTTTGGTCCAGGAAAGACTATATTTTTCTGGTAAGCCCAAATCTTTAACAGGCAAAAGTTCTTTCTGGATACCTTGTTCATCCACATAAAAAGGATGAAGCTCTAATCTTGTGTGATATTCTTGTGGATTAGTTTTAACAAAATATTCAAGTGGAATAATAAATATTCGATCCACTTCTTTAATATCAAGATTTAATTCTCCAAAAGTTTTGATATTTAGATAACCAACAAATGTTTCAACTATAATACCCATTGGCGTTACCAAAGTACCAAGTTTTCCCAAAACATTAATTTTTTCTTTCGTGATTCCTAATTCTTCCGTAGTTTCTCTTAATGCAGTTGATAGAAAATCTTTATCAGTTTTAAAATCAAAATGACCACCTGGAAAACTTATCTCACCCGGTTGTCTTACTAAGGCAGATCTTTTTTCAAATAGAACAAATTCCTCATCATCCAGATTAACAATAGGGATTAGCACAGCTGAATTAAGAAATCTTTCTTTTCCAATAATCGGGCAATCGTTTGAAAAAATATTTTTTAATTGATTTGAGTATTTCAATTTTATTGTTTTATAAATTTTAAAAATTATTGTTATAATATATTCACAAATGGATTTGGGATGATATATTAATTATTAAAATTATCGCAGATTGATATAATTAAGTATAGACTTGTTCGAAAAGGTTATTAAACATGTTTATAAAATATTTTATGGATAAAATATCTTATAAATCTAAAGCTTCTAATGCCATTTTAAACTGCTCTGTTCTTAAATAAATAACGTAACCAAATCCACCTTTACCATCAGTAACAGCGGTTGAGGCAGCAACGTTAACTCCGGCATCAAAGAGTTTTTTATGGATAGAAGTCAGAACTCCAAGCTTGTCATCACCTTGAACTAATAAGGCAGGAACCGGTCCTTGAATATTTAATCTGGCTTTTTTTGCTTCTGCTCTTAGTTTATCCGAGTCCTCTGGAAATAAGGTGAATTGAGTATTCATTAATCCGCTTGGCACAGCCGTAAACGCAAGAAGATTAACGCCAACATCAGCTAGCAGGTTAAGTAATTTATATGCTTCACCAGGTTGATCTTGAACGTTGCAGTAAAAGTAATCAACTTTTTTAATTTGAGTAGCCATTGTGTTCCCTTTCATAAAAAAAAATCTACTCAATCACATTAATTATTTTGAACAAGTTTTTTAAATATTATAAAACGATTTCCGAATACAAGAGGTTCTGTAATCTCTCCACCTTTTAATCTATGAAGAACGCTGCTGATATTTTTGGAATACTGTTTAATATCAACATTACCCAGCATTCCACCTTTCAGTTTAGTATTACTTAAAGAATATTTTTTTGCCATATCTGAAAAATCAGCACCATTAACTATGGCATTATATACTGAATCCGCCAACTGATAATTATTCAATTGTATTTCAGCAAGCGGAACAATTTCAGGTTGTTCAAAAACAACTTTAACTCTTCTCCTAATAAGTTGCTTAATTGGGATTCCGTTGGCAGTTGCCGGTGCAAACTTCCATTCCAGAAGTGAAAGGGTCGCTAATGAATCCCATGTTGGATCTCCGCTTTGTGTTAGCAATTTGGCTTTTTCAACATCTCCCTTTTCATTAACGATCAGTTCACATGTAAATTCAAAATTATCGCTGTAAATTGATGATGTTATCGGTGGTAAAGAAGATTGCTTTAATAATTTCGGTTGGATAATTATTGTTTCTTCAGGTTGAAAAATTGCACAACCTGAGACAAAGAATAGAACAAAAATTAAAATTGATGCTTTCATTGCAGTCCTCACAAAATCTAATTCATAAAAAATAATCATACTAAAAAGACGATTATTAACTGAATTTAATTTTGGTCCAGACTTTTTAACTCTTTACAGAAATCTGAATCAAAGTTTACAATTCAAAAAGAACCGGTAAAAGATTTTGAAATAATAAATTCAAAAATCTCTACTTATAATTAGCAATTAATTTTTAACAAAGTCAAAACTTTTTAGTTGAGAAATAGCAACTAATTCAGCCAGAATTATAATCTAAATTATTCAAAAAACCTTTATGTAATCTATTTACCTTTTATATAATTTATTTTACTTAAAAAGTAGATTTTCCCTATGTTTCCACATAAAATTTATTGGAGTTATTATGAGATCATTTATTAAAACAATTCTTGTACTACTTTTCTTTGCATCTTTTTCATTTGCTGCTGATGAAGGCAGATTAATGAGCTTCCCGGATATTTACAAAGATAAAATTGTTTTCACTTATGAAAATGATTTGTGGCTTGTAAATTCAAGTGGTGGAACGGCAACCAGATTAACCAGTTTTCCCGGCAATGAATTTTCAGCAAAATTTTCTCCTGATGGAAAATATATTGCTTTTACCGGTGGTTATGATGGTTCTTACAATGTTTATATAATTCCGTCCTCCGGTGGTGAGCCGGTAAGAGTAACATATGTACCTTCAGGCGTTCAATCAATTGCGTGGACACCTGATGGTAAAAGAATTGTGTTTAGATCATACTGGGAAAATTACATTATGAGAGATCCAAATTTATATTTTGTAAATAAGGATGGATCTGCTCCTGAGAGATTTCCGATTGACAGAGGCACTCTGTGTAGTTTTAATGTTGACGGCACAAAGATGCTTTATAACAGAAAAGGTAGCGAAGAATATTATTGGAAAAGATATAAAGGTGGTGAGTATACTGATATATGGATGTACGATTTTAATGAGAATAAATTTACACCCATTTCAGATTATGTAGGAAAGAATGCCTATCCGATGTGGATTGGAAATGAAATGTATTTTGTTTCCGATAGAACCAACGGTGTTTCTAATCTTTATGTAGAAGATTTATCAACAAAAGAAATTAAAGAATTAACTAATTATTCTGATTTTGATTTAATGTGGCCTGAAACCGATGGAGAACAAATTGTTTACATTCAGAATGGTTACATTAATATTTTTGATACTAAAACTGATAAAGCAAAACAGATTTCTGTAACAATGCCTTCAGACAGATGGGCATTAAGAGATCGTGTAATCAATCCAAAAGAATATATTCATTCAATGAATATCTCAAATGATGGAGAGAAGGTAATTTTAGAAGCTCGCGGCGACGTCTTTTCATTACCTTCAAAAAAAGGTAATACAAAAGATTTATCAAACTCACCGGGTACAAGAGAAATGTATCCTCAGATTTCTCCGGATGGTAAATGGGTAGCTTTCTTTTCAGATAAAACGGGCGAATATGAACTTTATATGCAAAGCGCTGATGGCGGTGAGTGGATAAAATTAACAGATGGATTGGACAAATTTGTTTATCATCTTGTATGGTCACCGGATGGAAAGAAAATTTTATTTGGTAATAAAGAGTTTGCAATTTTCTATGTTGATGTAGATTCGAAAAAATTAACAGAAGTTGACAGATCGAATCAATTAAAGAACGATGAATTTTATTGGGAAGAAAGTGATTATAGTTGGTCGCCGGACAGCAAATGGATTACTTACAGCTTTACAAACTTTAATCGCAACAATGTTATTTATGTTTATAATCTTGAGCAGAAAAAGAAATACGCATTAACTGATGACTTTTTTGATAATCTTTATCCATCGTTTGATGTAAACGGCAAATATCTTTATTACGTATCAAGCAGAAATTTTAATATTCAGATGGACTTTTATGAAGACAATCATATCGAATCAACTCCACAGCAGATAATGTGTGTTCAACTTAGAGCCGATGATACGCCACCATTTGATGATCCGGTTAGCAAATCAGAAAAAAAATCTGATGACGTATTAAGAATTGATTTTGATGGAATAAAAACCCGCACTTATCCCCTACCGATTGACGCTGGAAATTATTTTTATTTAAAAGCGGGTAACGGAAAAGTACTCTGGAGTTCGGTTGATAAATTTACGGAAGATGAATATGAAGAGATATTCAAACCGGGATCAAAGACCAAATGGAATCTTAACATATTTGATATGGCATCAAAGACAAAAGTAGTGCTTGATGATAAGATTAGAAATTTTGATCTATCAACCGATCGTAAAAATCTTATCATACAAAAAGATAATGATTATTTTGTAACAACTGTTGATGATGCTTTCAAATCTAAAACTGCTGGTAGTAAATTAAATCTTGATCAGATGAGCTATACGGTTAATAATCTTGCCGAATGGAATCAGATATTTAATGATACATGGAGATGGTATCGTGACTTTTTCTATGATAAAAACTTTCACGGACACGATTGGAAAACAATGGGAGAAAAATACAGAGCTTTAATTCCTTATCTCTCATCACGTGATCAGTTAAACTGGTTATTATCTCAAATGGTTGGTGAAATAAGTGTTTCACATACATATATCGGTGGTGGTGATAAAGGGCCAATGGAAGCACCAGAAACAGAGGTTTTTACGGGCTGGCTTGGTACGGATTTGAAGTCAGATCCGAAATCGGGTTATTATATGTTTGAAAAAATTTACGGACCAACAGAATATAATCTTGATCTGAAAGCTCCGTTATCACGCCCTGATATAGATTTGAAAGAAGGTGATTATTTAATCGCTATAAACGGAAAAGAAATAAAAGCACCTGAAGATTATTTCAAATATTTACAGGTTGTTCCGGGACAAAGTGTTAGTGTTACTGTAAGCAACAAACCATCCAAAGACGGTGCTAAAACCTATGAAGTAAAGCCAATCAAAAACAACAGCCAGTTAAGATATTTCAATTGGCTTACACACAACATTGATTATACTCTTAAGAAATCAGATGGCGAAGTTGGTTATATGCACATCAATGCAATGGGCTCCGGTGGAATTGGTGAGTTTGATAAATTCTGGAGAGCATTCAGATATAAGAAAGGACTTATAATTGATGTAAGAAGAAATTCAGGTGGCTGGACTGAATATTTCTTAATTGATAAACTTGAAAGAAAGATGACATCGTATAATGTGCTTCAGGGAATGGTACCGTTCAGATATCCCGGAAGTACTTCAACCGGACAATTTGTTGCAATATCAAATGAGTATAATGGTTCTGATGGTGAAGCATTTGTTGAAGATTTTAAAGCTAACAAATTAGGAACAGTTGTTGGCGTTCCATCCTGGGGTGGTTTAGTTGGAATAATAAATGCTCAGCAAACGATTGACAATGGTTCTGTAAATCAATCCAATAATGCTTTTTATGGTGAAGAAGGTAGATGGCTGGTTGAAAATCATGGTGCTGATCCTGATATTCTTGTTGATAATGATCCGGCATCTGTGATGGCAGGAAAAGATAATCAGCTTGATAAAGCAATTGAAGTTGCTTTGCAGAAAATAAAGGAACATCCGTTTACTTTTCCACCTGTTCCAAAATATCCTGTTAAATAAGAAAAGAATTATTTCTAAAAGAAATGCCGGCGTTAGTCCGGCATTTTTATTTTACAGTATTATGACAGTTATAGTTATTACAAATTAAAAGCCATCACTGATCAATATTACTAAATTCCCTCCTCACTTATCAGATAAGCCAATACTGCAATAGCAGCAGATCCTAATTCCAATTCTCTTGGATGAACTTCTTGAAAAACATCATTTGCCGAGTGGTGAACATCCATATATCGTTGGGAATCGGGTACATAACCAATCTTAGCTATAATATTTTTTATACGAGAAACATCCACTCCACTCCCGCCTTTTCTGATCCAGTTGATATTACATTTTTCTAAGACAGGAAGAAAAGATTTAATTTTATTTAGGACTAAAGAATCAGAATCAACATCAAATCCTACGGGTGTAAAACCTCCCCGATCAGATTCAATTGCTGCGATATGTTTTTCATTAGATAAAGATGCAAAATTACCATAAGCAATTCCACCGCGGGAACCATTTTCTTCATTATTAAAAAGCACACAGCGAATTGTGCTTTTCGGTTTGATGTTCAAGCGTTTCAATAAATCAAGAACTTCCATAGATTGAACACAGCCAGCGCCATCATCGTGCGCACCACATCCAACATCCCAGCTATCAAAATGCCCGCCCACTACAATAATATTATCCGGATGCTCAGTACCTTTAATTTCGGCTATCAGATTTGATGATGGTACATCAGGCAAAGTTTGGCAATTAAGTTGAAGTTTCACTTTAAGATCAGGATCTTTTAACAAAGCATTATGAAGAAAATCCGAGTCAACATATCCAACTGCCGCCGCAGGAATCTTCGCCAGAGAATCAACATAAGCCATTACACCGGTATGCGGGACATTATCGTGTTTTGTAGTAATTGATCTGATGATAACCCCTGCTGCGCCATACTTTGCTGCTTCAATAGCTCCATAAAATCTTTGATCAACTGCGCCGCCATATCCTGCAAAAGTATTTACCAATCCAACATCAAGCGGGCGACTAAAAAATACAATTTTATTTTTTACTTCATCTTTGTGTTTTTTAAGTTCAACAAAGTTTTGGACTTCAATTACATTTGCTACAATACCATCAGGAGAAGTTGCCATACTACCACCTAATGCAGCAATTTTAAGATTACGGGCACCAAATATTTTTGAATCAAATATGGATAATTTTTCAATATCACCTCTAACCCAATGCGGAACCATAACAGGTTGAAGCCAAACGGAATCACAACCAATTTGTTTCAACTGTTTTTCAGCCCAATGTATCGCTGTTTCATAATTTTCAGAACCACTTAAACGCGGACCAATATCACAGAGTTGGCGCAACCATTCGTATCCTACATTTTCTGTAAGTGCTGATCGTACAATTTTTTCTGCTATTGCATTGTAAATTTTTATTTTATTTGAGTCAAGTTGCGCATAGTTGAGCGAAGTAAAAGTAAATATTAAAACTAAGAACATATATTTTATTGATAAGTTGAGCTGCTTCAATTTAATCTCCAATTATTTCCGATAAAGTTTAATGATTTAAGATAATATTTTAAGATATTGATTACATTCCAGCTGCGTGTATGCTATTGAACAATAATTTAAATGTACCAAAAGTCTGATGTCTGTTTTGAACTTTAAATCCCATTAATATAACGTGCCCGGCTTTCTGCTTTACATCTACCAATGCTGCTTTACGATAAAGATTATCTTCACCGAGTAAAAATCCTGATTTAAGAATATCCTTATCAGGATATCTGACAACAATATTTCTATCAAACTGCCCAAATGGAACAGAAGTTTCAAATGCAATATTATTATCCTGATAACCAATAAAGTTACTTTCCATTCCATAACCAATTGGATTTGTATTATCAACATTAAGTGATATTAACGAACCGGGACAATAAAACTCATTACTCTTTAAATTTTTAATAGAATTTCTCACCCTCAATTCCAGATCATCAATTGCAAAATTACATGCATTACCCAAAACAATAAGTCTTCCACCATCTTCTTCAATGAACTTTTTAAGATTATCAACACCTTCCTTTTCAATTCCACCTTCATACTCTTTAGGTTTTGGTCTGTTATAACTTTTATACTCACCACCATATTTACCTGTTTTAATAACCTCGGGGTCCATATCGGGAATAATAATTACATCAAATTTTTGTTTAAGATTTTTTTCTTTAAAATCCTTATTAAACATCTGAATAAAATCAAACTCGTAGTTTTCAAGTAACAATCTTGTCCAACCTTCATCCATATTTGCAGAGTAGGAATTGTATAATCCAACTCTAACTTTCTTTAACTCTTTAATCATATTTTTATCAACATCACTTACAGAAAATAGTTGTAAATGGAGATCAGTAATTAATCCATTTAATTTTGAAGATGAAATTTTATCTGCCGGGATAATAACAGAACCCTCATTAAATATAAGCCCATCTATTGTCTGTTTCTGGATGGTCCAAAAGACAGGAATATTTTCTTTTTGAAGACGATTGATTAAAGTTGAATTAACATTAGGACCTGACTGTGCGATAAAATATTTACCGCCGCTCCCTATCACCTTAGCGTCATTGTATTGCGGTGAAGTTATTAAATGAGATTGAATCTGAAAAGGAGAATTAACAGTATAGAATTTAACTCCCATCAGATAAGGTAAAGTCCAGCCAGCTACATCATACGGAGTAATTGGATCTTCTTTTTTTGAGGTACGCAAATCGGGATATCTTTGTTCCTCAAAAAGATCTTTAACATATTTACCATTTGGTTGAGCAAGATAAATGATGTAACTATTAGCGGGATAAATTGAATTATCAATCTTAAATTCCTGATCTGAATACTGAACCTCGACTTCACCCATTTGCAAAACTTCAATCATTTTGGATGTTGTTACCGGATCATTTTGATCTTTAGGAATTATTATCGCAAACGGATTACCCTTACTTCCATCTTCAATAGCAGCTTTAGCCATTAAATAATAATTGTACAACAGTTCATCTTTATACTGTGCTGAAGTTTCGAGCAGACTATATGTTAATGAAAGTTCATAATCAACAATATCTCTCAGTTTCCACCATCCACCACGCCAGGGATGAGGATAATTTGTGCGTATGTCATAAGTAGTCAGTCCTTCAGTTGCTTTTACTTCAGAAGGATCAATGTAAACAGGACTTGCTATGTTACAACTTGCCATTTCTGAAAGAAGTGAAATCTGATTATGCCATAATCCACAATCGCTTGCAGGACCTTCCCACCAACCTTCAAAATATGCGTGATCAATAACTCCTGTTTTATTTTCCTCTTCAAGTCTTAGTGTAGTTAATGCTCCGATAACCTTTTGCCATTGCCAGATCATCGGGTGAACATTGGGATTTATTGGATCTTTATAAGGGACAACAAAAAGTCTGGCACCCGTGCTTCCCATTTGATGTTCATCTAGCCAGATTTGTGGTTTCCATTCTTTATAAGCAACATTAATTACATTTCTTGTCTCAACCAGATTAAACATAAACCAGTCACGGTTATTATCGTGTCCAGCATAACTATGATACAAATAAGGTAGAGGACTTCCTTCATACTCAGTACCAAGATATTTATTATACCAATCAACGACCATATTCGTACCATCAGGATTGATAGAAGGCATCAGAATAAAAATAACATCGTCTAATGCTTTTAAAGATTTTTCAGGGGCAGTACCATTTACAAGTTCATAGGCAAATTCCATTGACATTTGCGATGATGCAATTTCAGTTGAATGAATGTTACAAGTAACAAGTACAACTACTTTCCCTTCCTTTGCTAATGTTCGTGCCTTCTCATCTTCCAATTTACGCGGATCAGAAAGCTGTTTTATAATTTCCCGATACTTCTCAATATCTTTGATATTCTTTTCTGAAGATATGACTGCCATAAACATATCTTTGCCAAGAGTAGTCTTACCAATTATTTCGAACTTAATTTTATTGGAATTTTCAGCAAGGTATTTGAAGTAATTAGTTATAGTTCCATAATCAGCCAACTTATAGTCGGAGCCAACTTTGAAACCTAAAAATTGTTCCGGTGATTTAAGTGTTTGAGACTGGATAAAAATTGAAAATTGGAAAACCGCAATGCAGATTACTAAATTTACCTTATTCATTTTGTTACTCCGGAAATTTTATTTTCTAAGATCATATAAGTAGTTAATTTCGTTTTTGAAATTATTTTGTGAGTATTCTAATGTTAAGAATGCTATTTAAAATTTTTGATGAATGCTTCAAAGTAAATCATCATTATAAAATAACTTAGACTGAACATTTAAAATTATAAAATAAATACTAATTATCGCTTAGAATTTCTATCTTTTTGTAATAAGATATAAAACCGACTGTACAAAAAAAGTATATTCAGGCAAAGAAAATATTAACAATCCGTTGCTTTAATACTTTATTATTTCTATTATTTAGTAGCAAGTTAAAATTCTCTAACATTATAGAAGCAGTACAATGAAAGAATTTATTGAATATGTCGTAAAACAGCTCGTTGATAATCCCGGAGCTGTTCATGTTGAGTCTACAGATGTAGATGAAAGAACCACCGATTATACATTGAAAGTTGATGACAATGATATCGGAAAGGTTATTGGAAAGCGTGGGAATACAATAAATGCTTTAAGAACCTTGTTAATAGCGATTGGGGCTAAAGACAAAAAGAAAGCAATGCTAAGAATTTTAGAACCACCCGGAAGAGAAAAAAAAGAGAATAGAGAAAATAGTTAGAGTCTATTAATAAATTTATTTTTTACTCGTATCAAATTTGAAATAATAGCGAATATTATTTTCAAGTTGAAGTGACTTTTACTTTATATTGTCTTTTTAATAGTCCTTCTTCTTTCAAAAACAATCAGATGAATATTCAAGTCTTTATAAGAAATTCTTATAAAGACTTTTCTTATTGGAAATGTTCATCACTAATTATTTTTAATTATTTTATTTTAATGAATCTAATAATTTGACATGTTCTCTTAAGAACTTCTCAACACTTAGCTAAAAACCATTGCCTATTAACAAATAATTATTTTTGATAATATTGAAAATATTTTATTAAGTTTAGGGGGATTGGTAACTACTTAATTAATTAACTATTAATTTTTTTCGAGGTGCAAAATGAAAAACTTATTATCGGTAAAAGAAGTTGCAAAAAAGATGAAGTTAACCAAGCAAGCAATAAATATTCATATTCAGGCAGGTCGGTTGAAAGCTGAGAAAGTTGGAAATTTTTGGGTAATTGAACGTAAAAATTTAGATAAGTTCTTAAAGTCAAGGAAGTAAAATATTTCCCAATTTTTTTAGTTAAGAACTGACTTTAAATATCTAATAGAAGACAAAAGTAATTTCTTATATTGTTATGATAGCTTCTTAGTATTTAGATCTATTTTTTAGAGAAAATATCAACATATATTTTTTGAAATTTTCATACTGAAATAGATTGTATTGAATTATTATATTTAATACCAAAAATGGAATTGCATAACAAATGCATCATTTTTAACACTGGGATTTTCTATTATAAAACGGTATTGCGGTCTTATTTCTATAAATGAATATGGTTGAAACTCGAACCCCAAAATCAAATGAGAAACCTCGTCTTTTGATATATCCTTATTCAGATCAATCCTATCATACCTCACTATTGCATTAAGTCCTATTATTATTTCGTATGTGGTTTCTATCATCAAAACATTAGATTTTACATCTGAACCAATCAAATCATTGGCAAAATCAAATTCGGAGAGTAATGAAAAACTATCGTATCCAATGCCTACAAAACCGCCGTACATTTTAGTTGCATAAGGAATTTTTGCAGCCGCAAAAGAACCACCGAACAATAAACCTAATTTATCAATCCTTGGAGTAATTTCAATCCTTGCAGTGTAAGTTGGGTCTTTAGAAAGAGTTCTGTTATTAAAAAGATTTGATCCAGCACTTGAGGTTATAAAAAAAATATTGTCTTTCATAATTCCCAGTTCAATACCAGCTTCCGTGTAATATGGATTATAAATCAACCCGCGATAGGCACCTTTGGAAAAAAGTAGTCCAAAATCACCTCCTCTTGTATAAGCCGTGTGGTCATCTATTCTTATTCCAAAGTTAGGTATGAATGATCCTGCTTTAACATAAATATTTTCTGGAATCACATGTACTACAGCATAACCTTCCCAAATCATATTTACAAAATCATACTTTCCATACAAATTAATATTATCCGCTATACCAATATTAGTATAAATTGATCCTGTCATCTGCTGAAAATCTGTTCGTTTTTTTTCTTGGGAATACAGATACTGAGTTCTATAATCAATTCCGATTGAAATATTGTCATTTATTTTGGGTGACATTAGATAATCTTTATCGCGCTGTGAAATCATACTCAATGTATTTTTTCCCCAATTCCAACCTGCTAAATTTCTCATCTCCCCGCCGGTTGGATTATAATGACAGTCAATACATTTATTTCCAAACATTACAGAAAAGCGAGGTAGCGCAATTAAAGAATTAGCGCCCCAAAAAATGATTAAGCAGAAGACTAACAAAATATAGTTTTTCATTTTAAGTCTTTCAATTTTGCTGATCAGATATATTATCATAAATCTTTTAAATTATTTTTTATTTGATTAAAACCATTTTTTTTATCTCCGAAAAATTTCCTGCTCGCATTTTATAATAATATATTCCACTGCTTAACAATTTACCTGTGTTTGATGCATCAAAATTAACTGTGTATTTGCCTGCTGGTTTTTCTTCATTTAATAAAGTTGCAACTTGATTGCCTATAATATCATAAACTATTAGGGAAACGGAGCTTTGAACAAATACTTGAAAAGTTATGATTGTCGAGGGATTAAAAGGGTTTGGAAAATTTTGAAAGAGTTTATAGTCAGTAGTTGTTAGTACTTTATCATCCACATCAGTCGCAGCTTGGACAGTTATCACTCCAGACATTCCAACTCCTCCTGGTCCTCCGTGCACGGAACAATAGTATGGATTTGAACCTGGCGAATTGAATGTATGTTCGTACACCCAGTTACTAGTGGATGCCGCCCCGCTTGTAAAACTATTATCATCAGCTACCACATTATGAAATCCACCACTGTTAGTCCATCTAACAATATCTCCAACTTTTATAGTAAGTTGCGATGGGGTGAATGAAAAGTTTGCAACAGTTACATCATGTGTAGTTTGTGCAATGATATCGGATGTAATTAAAATCACTACAAGCATGATAAATATTATTATTTTATTCATTTGATGCCTCCTGGTATTGGTTAATCTTATTAGTTAAAATTTTACTTTTAAAAGAATTTTGCTTATTCGAACTTTCATTTTTATCTAAATTAAATTATTACAGATTTCTATCCATAAATATCAATACGTTATAAGGCAATTATTCAATAAGAAATATTTCTCGTCTACCACCTTCTACTAAATCCATGTATCCAGCCATTATTTCTTTCACTTCTGGTTGTGATGTAAATCCTTTATGATTTTCGAATTGTGCCAATGATTCTACTTCACCTTCCAGTACTACAGTCCAATAATTTGAGACAATATCAGTCATAACTCTTGCATTTTTAAGATGCTGCTTTTGCATATAGGGCATAGTTTGTTTGAACTTTTTTACTAGCTCTTTTGCCTTTCCAGGTTTACATTGGAAAGTATCTCTGATCAAATACATATTACCTCCTTTAAATCTTATAAGATCTAAAAATTTTACTCTAACGTTGACACTTATTAAACCAACTTAAATCATTCTTTATAAATTTGATAATTTATTATTTACCGGTTAACATTTCTTTCATCTTATCTGGAGGCGTTGGTTGCGGTACTTCATTATGTATAGGTTTAATTGACTTTAAATAAGCATACATAGCTTTCAGATCCTGATCGGTTATTTGACCTATTGTTTGCCAGGGCATTGGAGGAAGTAAAGTTCTTCCAACGCCCATCCATTTACCCTCACGAAGAGTTTTTATAAACATTTCTTCTGTTAGCGTTCCAATCCCAGTTGCATTATCTGGCGTTAAATTAGCTGCGTAAGAAATACCCCAGGGACCTACCCAAGCTGAAAAATTGCTTTCAGTTGTAACCCAATTGCCGGGTGTAACAAATTTAACATCAAGAGCCGGAAGCTTTTCTCCTTGTTGGAATCCAGAGAGTAGCTTTGTGGTATCTGGGACAGGTCCATTCTCAGTATAAATTTTTGGAGTATGGCAATCATCACAGCCACCCGTAGTCACTAAATATTTACCTCGTGCCACTAATTCCTGCTGTGTCATTTGTTTATTTTCTTCTTTACCTGAACAGTTAATTTGTGAGATGATCATCACGGATATCATTGCGATGAAAATTGCAATAAAAACATTTTTTTTCATTTTATTTCCTAGTTGATTTAAGTATTAACAAAGTTTATTTAAAGAATAAGACTTTATTATTTATAGAAATAAGGATCCAGAACACTAACTTCTATAATATTATCCACCGGTAATCCATTCATTTGGGCTGATTTTCTTATCGCTTCTGGCGATGGAGCATCATAAATACAAAAAGTCTTTTTCTTATTCTTGGTTACATATGAATGAACCCAGGTTACATTATCTTCTGCATTGTTAGAAACCACTGTTAGGCACATATCACTCCCCACTTTATCCATAGGGATATTAAGTCCGTTTGGAAAGGTTCGTTCAACCAGGTATCGATGCATTACAACTTTGTCCTTTTGAGAAGTTGTCTCTTGAGCTGATAACTTAAAGAATGGAATTAGAAAAAGCACCAGCAGGAGTAAAAAATATCTGTTTTTCATAAGGTTGCCTCCTTTAAATGAAAATTATTAAATAATCTGATAAATTAAATTCACTGTGTCATAGCCAATTTTATTTTAAAAAATAAGCCCTGATGGCAAAAAATAAATTTATCTACAACGCAAATTTAGTTAATAAGAATTGTGGGGTGTTAGGAATAATCTTGCAATATGTAGGATTTTTATAGCATTTGAAGTGGAATATCAAATTCTACTTCAAACTGTATCTAATATTTAGTGTAATTAGATGAATGAATAAATTTGGCTGAAAAATGTAAAAAAACCCCGATACCGAAGTACCGGGGCTTTGCCTTAGTTTCAGGGCTGGGGGGAACCCTTTCCTAAGTACAGTACAAAAATAAGTATTTATTACGTATTTATACAAATCATTCTGGCTAAATTTTTTACTACTGTAAAAAAATATTGCAGGCAATAATTTTATTATTTTATGCTTTTAAGGTCACACGATTTTAATAGAGAAAATGTCAAAACATTCTACTAAAAAAAATTATTGCTGTAATAATTTATTAAAAAAAATTCTCCAATAACTAAAAACTTGCTGACTTTACAACGTAAAACTGATCATAAGATTTGGAATTTATGTATCTGTTCCAATTAACTGAATTTAATTTTCAATAAAGCATCCTGTTGTTTTGGATAACAATGAGTTTAATAGATTGCTATTCTATATTTTTTCAACTCCTTATCTAAAATCTTAGCTCCACCAGTAACTTCATCTAACAAATCCCAAAATCTGTTACTATGATTAAGATGCACTGTATGAGCTAGCTCGTGCAGAATCACGTAATCAATTAAATTATCGGGCAGACGCATAAGATGAATACTTAAATTAATATTTTTTTTTCTCGAACAACTGCCCCATCTTGATTTTATATTTTTAATTGCAAGTCTATTGTATTTAAATCCAAATTGCTCTGCTAATTTATTAACTCTTTCTGGAAGAAATTCTTTCGCTTCAACTTTCAAAGCTCTATCAATTCCTAATCTAATTGCGGATTGAACATCTTTTGAATTTGAATTTAAGCTGATAGGATATGTTACATTAATTTTTTTGTTTGAAAGTCTTACAGAAATATTTTCTCTATCTGAACTTTTTAAACAAAGTTTATGATAGGCAGTATTATAAACTGTAGATTCATCAAATACAGTCAGTTGTATTTCGTATTCTTTAATTTTTCTAAGATGTTGAATTATCCACTTCTTCTTTTGATTTACAAATCTTGTAGCGCTAGCATAACTCATTCCAACGGGAATTGAAACTTTTACACCTGCAAATGGTCTTATACTAATATTAAGATGTCTTGCTTTATTACTATGTCTGAACAAAACATCACCAACATCATCAATATAAACTGTTTTTTCTGGCATTAACTATACTTTAAATTTATTAATGCTAATATACATTTAGATAGTAACTACTCAATCAGCAGGAATAATTTTGGTTTAAAACTAAAAAAAGCCCCGAAACAAATTGTTTTGAAGCTTTCTTCGTGGGCCCAGATGGACTTGAACCACCGACCCTCTGATTATGAGTCAGATGCTCTAACCAACTGAGCTATGGGCCCAAATTTTTTGCGTTCAAAAATAATATTTAATCACTCTTAAATCAAGGTTGATCTGATTTCAATCTTTAATTAATTCTTTAATCCTTTTTATTGTTAACGGGGCACTTCCTTCAAAATGATTATTTACATTTACAAATACATCAACTTCCTTAGCTATTAATTCTTTGAATATTCTACTTAGTTGTATAATTTCTTTTTGTCTATCAATATATATTTTATTCCAATTTTCTTTACTTAATTTTTCAATTGCTGATCTATCGGGTCCATGCAGTCTAAAAACTATTCTGTTTTTAAAGTAATCTTTAAATTTTAAATATGTCTCTTGAATATCGGGCATATAATATCCGACCAAAAGGACGGGGATTATTTTTGATAATGACAGAAAATCAAAAAAATTTTTATTAAGGTAATTTGGATTGCGTATTTCTAATCCAATTGGAAGAGTATTATCTTCAAGTTTACAGACAAAATCCGTAAATCGATTTTGGAATTCCTCCTGAGCTGGCATTTTTTGTTTGTTTAAATATTCTAATTGGAAAATTAGGCAACCAATATTTTGTCTAAGTGGTTCAATGGATTTAATAAATTCATTGAAAAGATCAGCAGAAAGGAAATGTGGATTTATAATTAGCTGCTCCTTATTATCTTTTTGATAATAATGAGTTAATGTGAGTGAATTGGGAACTTTAATGGTAAATAAAAAATTTTCTGGAATCTGTTGTTTGTAATCTTTTACTATACGACTATCCGGTAATAATACTTTGTCTAAGGAAAATAATGACCAGAACCATTGATCAATTTCAACTGTATTATAATGCTTTGAATATTCCTCCAGATAATTGAACTCACCAAATTCTGGATAAACAATTCCTTTCCAGGAGTCATATTTCCAGCTACAAGTGCCTAATCTAAATTCACTCATTACTTAACTGAAGTTGAGTCAATCATTTTATCCATTTTGTATTTTCGCAAAATTTTTAAAGCGCCAAGACTATCGTAACTTTTCCAATCACCATCCCGCTTTCCATCAGTAAATTTACCTTCTTCGGCTACTTTGCCATTGGGATAATACCATATCCAAGTCCCTGATGGCTTATCATCTAAAAAATTCCCTACAGATTCGATTGTACCATTTGAATTATAATATTTCCATTCCCCAACGTTTTTGTTATTTGAAAGCTTACCAATTATTTGAACATTTTTATTGGGATAATAAACAATAAAATCGCCTTCCCTTACTCCATTAATAACATCGTACTCAATTACCTGATCGAGCATTTTAGATTTATTTCTTCCAGTAAAAGGTATCGAAGAAGTTGAATCAGCATAGTATAATCCATTTTTATAAACCAATGGAGCCGATAGATCATTTTTGGTTTTTGCTTTTTTAATTCCGCAACTAAATAAAATTGAAGAAATAAGAATAAGAAATAATATTTTTTTCAATTAATCTCCTGAAAAGATTTATAGGGAAATATTTTTTTACAACACTATTTTATTAATTCTGAATAGGCCTTAAGTAGTTTCATTTTGGTTTCTTCAAGGTCTTGAGAGATAACCTTAACATCGCCAATTACGGGCATAAAGTTGGAGTCACCATTCCATCTTGGGACGATATGAAAATGAATATGATCTTCTATCCCTGCACCAGCAACTCTTCCAATATTAGCACCAATATTAAATCCATGAGGATTTAGAACTTTAATCAATGCATTTTGTGCAAGTTGCAATTTTTCCATTGCTTCAGAATATTCATCCCGGGAAAGACTTAAAAAATCACTGGTGTGACGAAAAGGAACAATCATTAAATGACCGTTGTTGTATGGATAGAGATTTAAAAGTGTAAAAGTATAAACCCCTTTATCTATAAGAAGATTACCAGCATCATTAGGATTAAAATTAGACATCTGGCAAAAAATACATTTTGTTTTATCAGGATCAGATTTAAATGATTCGATATATTTTGAGCGCCACGGTGACCAAAGTTTTTCCATAACAACACCTGCTATAAAAAAGGCGGAGTTTAGCTCCGCCAATAATTTTATTTTTCCTCTTCTCGTGATTTATTGTATTCATCAATAACTTTTTGCTCAACTTCTTTAGGTACTTCCTCATAATGAGAGAATCTACGTTTATGAACGCCTCTACCTTGAGTTAAACTTCTTAATTGTGATGAATACTTATAAAGCTCTGAAAGCGGGACGTTTGCTTTGATAATTTGAAAATGACCATCCGAATCCATTCCAAGAATTTTACCTCGCCTGCTTGAAATATCACCCATAACATCACCCATATATTCATCCGGAACTTTTACTTCAATTTCATAAATTGGCTCAAGCAAACAAGGTTTACATTCCAAAAATCCTTTTTTAAAACATTGCGCTGCTGCAAGTTTAAAGGACATTTCATCAGAATCTACATCGTGATACGAACCAAAGTGTAAAGTAACTCTAACATCAACAACCTTATTTCCGGATATCACACCTTTACTCATAGTCTCAATAATTCCTTTTTCAACCGCAGGTATAAATCTACCTGGAACGACACCACCAACTATTGCATCAACAAATTCAAAACCAGTACCACGCGGTAACGGTTCCATCTTAAAATGAACATGCCCGTATTGTCCTCTGCCACCGGATTGCTTTTTGTGTTTATATTCTACATCATCAACTCTTCCCTTAATTGTTTCCTTATAAGGAATTTTCGGTTCAACAAGATCAACATCAACTTTATATCTTTCTTTCAATCTTTTAGTAGCTAAAGAAAGCTGAAGTTCGCCCTGTCCTGAAATTATTGTTTGAGAAATTTCAGGATCAAAGGTTACAAAAAATGAGGGATCTTCTTCATGCAAAGAATGTAAACCTGATGCGATTTTATCTTCATCTCCCTTTGCTTTTGGTATGATAGCACTTCTAATTACTGCTTCCGGAAATTCTATTGGTTTGATTATGACTGAAAGATTTTTTGATGCGAGTGTGTTATTTGTATGTGTATCTTTTAATTTTACAACAGCTCCAAAATCACCTGCTTGAATTTGTTGAACTTCTTTTCTATTTCTTCCATTTAAAATTGAAAGCTGACTTAATCTTTCAATTTTATTATTAGATTCATTGAGTAAATCCATTCCAGCTTTGACTGTCCCGGAATAAACTTTAAAGAGCGAGAGTTCGCCCACATGTTGTTCAGCGATAGTTTTGAAAATAAATAGAACAGGTTCACCTTTAGGATCTGGTTTAACAATAACCTTTTCATTTTTGCCAGCCAGAATAGCTTCTTCTCCGCCTCTATCAACCGGGGATGGGAAATAGGTGGAAGCAAAATCTAAAAAGTTGTTTATGCCAACAGCTCTTGCAGCAGAAGTTGCAAAAACCGGAGTTAAACTTCTATTAAGGATAGCAAGTTTTAATCCTTTTTCAAGATCGGAATCAGATAATGCACCTTCTTCAAAATATTTATTCATTAACTCTTCATTTGTCTCAGCAACTTTTTCTATAAGCTGGGTACGATAATCTTCAGCTTTAGTTTTTTGATCAGCAGGAATTTCAGATTCTGTAATTTTCTTAGAACCAGCTTCACCATATTTATAAGCTTTCATCTTTAACACGTCAATCACGGTATCAAAAACCACACCTTCAGTAAGAGGATATGTAACTACAATTGCACCACTTGTTAATCGCTCTTTAGCTTTTTGAAGTGTCTCTTCAAATGCAGCGTGTTCATTATCAACTTTGTTTATTATAATAGCAGAAGGAAGAGCAAATTCATCTACAAACTTTCCACTCATCTCTGATCCTACTTCTACACCTTCGGCAGCTTTCAGCACCATCACTGCGGTATCTGAAACTTTCATTGCAGATTTAACATCTCCAATAAAATCTGAATAACCCGGCGTATCTAAAATATTAATTTTTGTTCCATTCCATTCGATATGCATTAAAGATGTTGAAATGGAAATCTGTTTTTCAATTTCATTGGCAGTATAATCAGAAACAGTATTTCCTTCTAATATATTTCCAATTCTATTTATTTCTCCAGCAGTATATAAAATAATTTCAGCAAGTGAAGTTTTACCGCTGCCACCGTGACCAATTAATGCAATATTACGTATTGATTCGGGACTGTACTCTTTCAAGGGAATTCCTCCTAAAAATTTAAAGGTGAGATTATAAACGATTACTTATTCTTGAAGTTTCTCCAAAATGTTTCAATTCCTTTACTTACAGCGTGCAAATTTTGTATAAAGGGCATCACAGCATCTTCTATTCCGCTTCGAATCTTATTTTCCATATTCAAAACTTTATCAGCACGATCTCTAAAATCAGTAACTATAGATCTCGATATACTTAGTTGTGATTTAGCTTCGTTTGTTATTTGATTTAATTTATCTGAAAGTTCAAGAGTAGATTGTATAAGCGGTTTTATTTTGGATGATAATTCTTTAATGTTATTATTAATTGATTGCACTGATTTAACTATCTGATTTAAATAGTAAATCAGTGCAATACAAAGAGCAGAGGCAGAAGCGATTAAAATAACTGTTAGAATTTCTGTTATATTCATATAACTAATTATGAATTCTTTGCTTCTTTATAGGCATCTATTCCAGCTTTTACTGATGATTTTAATCGATCAGCTTCCAATTCAATTTTTTCTTTGCTTGAATGAAGAACATCGGAAGTTTTAGCTTTTGCATCTTTAAAAACTTTTTCAGCGTCTTTAAGAATATCTTCGGATTTTACTTTAGCATCCTGGATAATTCTTTCAGATTTTTTCTTGCCTTCATTTATCAATTCTCTTGCTTTGTCTTTTGCTTCAGCAAGATATTTTTCAGCTTCATCAAAATATTCTTCAGACTTTTGTTTTATGTCTGCTCTTAATTCTTTTCCGCTTTTGGGTGCAGTCAATAAAGCTACAATTGCGCCAACTGTACCACCTGCTAAAAACCCAATCAGAAAACCCTTTGCAAGATTATTATCTCGAGCCATAACAAACTCCTTTCATTTGATAATTAGCTGCCAAAATATATCAATAGAGTAATGTAAAATCAAGGAAAAGCGTTCTTTAGAAATACAAAAGTTTAAGGATTTTATAAATATTTTATCTATAAAACCATTCTTTAAAAATAATTACATATTACTGATAATAGCTGATGCAAATTCAGAAGTTTTTAACTTCCTTTGCATCTTTCATTAAACACTCAAAATCAGAAGTAACAACTTTTGATTTTCAGGTACAACAATTTTTTTAAATTTTTTCATTTTAATTCCTCTATTTCATTAGGTAAATCAACAATTATATTTCCAAACCTTTTTTGATAGAATAAAACACTTATCGCGCCTATTAAAACTGCAAACCAAAGTGTAACAGCTCTAACAATAAAGGTAGATGCAAAAGCATCATTAGTTGAAAATCCTTTTTTTACCAGCATTAATGTTAACGATCCTTCTGTAACCCCAAGCCCACCCGGCAGCATAGATGCGGCGCCAACAATTGTGGAAAAACTATAACTAAAAAATGCCCAAAAGATATCAGTCTTCATTTCAAAATTAGTCAGTATGAAATAATAACCTAGACACTCAAATCCCCAAGAAATAACACTCAACAAAGTCATAAAAATTAATGGAGTAAAATTTAAGAGTTTAAAGGATGACTCATAAGCATTATAGATTTTGGATATGTGTTTCTCAAATATCCGGATTCCTGCTAAAAATTTTAGAATTGTTTCAGAAAGTCTTTTGTTTGTCACGATAATAATCCCCAATAAAATTACAACAGAAATTATTATGATGACGTTTTTTCCGTACTCAAAATAATATGCACCTATAAGAGCAATAAAAGTTAAGGATAAAAAATCAGTGGCTCGTTCTGCAAATATTATTGGAGCAGTTTTACTTATTGGTTCATTAGTTACCTGCTTTAATAAGTATGCTTTTAACAGTTCGCCAAACTTGCCGGGAGTAACGCTCATAATCAAACCGGACATAAAAATTGAAAGTGAATCTATTACTGGAATTTTTACTTTGATAATTTTAAGGTAATACTGCCATTTAAAAAATCTTGTAAAATAATTTCCAAGTGAAAGAAAAAGCAAAAGCGGTAAAAGCATCCAATTAAAATGTTCAAAAGATTTTAAGACTTTATCAAAATCAGAATAGATCGTAAAAACAAGATAAATTATTCCAGCTAAGGCAACAGAAATTAATACCCGGTTTCTTATTTTTTTTAGCAATTATAAAATCCTAAGTAAAGCGTGATAAAGTTTTGCAAGTGGTAAACCAACAACATTGTAATAACATCCATTAATTTTTTTAATAAATACAGCACCAAAATCATCCTGAATGCCGTAAGCCCCGGCTTTATCCATAGGACTTCCGCTATCAATGTAATCCATAATCTCCTGATCTGTCAGTTCTCTAAAAGTAACTTTAGTCTTCTCAAATTCACAGATTATTTTATCATTAAAAGAATTATAAACACAATATCCTGTGTAAACTGCATGCGTTCTTCCACTTAATGTTTTTAAGATTCTGTAAGCATCTTTTTTATTTAAGGGTTTACCGATAATTATATTATCCAGAACTACAATCGTATCGGCAGTTATTATTATACCATCTTTTACTTTTTCTTTAGCTAGCTTAAGTTTTTCTTTGGATAATCTTACTACAGCTCTGAATGGTTTTTCATTTGGATAGATTATTTCATCCATCTCAACATTAAAAGATTTAAAATCGAGATTAAGTTGTTTTAATAATTTCCTTCTTCGGGGAGATTTTGAAGCAAGATAAATTGGTATTGAAGAATTAGTCATATTAGTTAGAAATTTTTGTTCCCGGAAAATAATGTTTTAAAATAGTTTGATAATCTATCCCTTGTCTTGATTGCCCAATTGCTCCCCATTGACAAAGTCCAACCCCGTGACCGTAACCTTTACCACTGATTATAACTTTATTATTTTCATCAAGACTAATATCAAAAAAAGTACTCCTTAAAATTGATTTGCCATCAGAAGTTTTAATAATACTTCTAATCCCATTACCTAATAAAGTTATATTTTTTGTGATTTGGCTGCTGTCAATTAACGAAATGTTGAGCTCTTTTACCCGGCCGGATTCAAAACGAGATTTGATGTCCAAACTAATAATACTATAATTTTTATTGGTAATAAGCTTTGCGTCAAATAATCTTGATATGAATAAAGATTCAGGAAATTCCTCTGTCCAATAAAATTTTGGGGCTATACTGCAAAATGGTTGTTCACCATCTTGGATACTTTTCAAATAAGGTAAATCATTTTTGCTAAAAACATTTTTTGCATCTTCTGTATATCCACCGCAAGCAGCATGATAAAAAATAACAGCCGGCGATCCATTATATAAAAGTATCTGCCCCCTTGTTTCATCAACTATTTTATTTGAAAGCGGATTTTCTGCATCCACACCACCATAAACTTGATCGCGTGTATCCGGGTAAATATCAAAAAATGATTTATTCTCAGAAATTTTTAATAAAGCATAAGTCCGTACACAAATTGAAAAAGCTTTTAGAGCTTCATAATTTTCATTGCCTTTGCCTAATGGCATTTCTTTGGTTATTACACCTTTAACATAATCCTCAAGTCCAATTTGATTAACAACTTTAATTTGAGAGTTTACTGTAAATATTTTTAATCGTCCACGAATTTTTTTTTCATCTATTCTTAGAATAGAATCTTCTTCACCACTACTAATAAAAAAAGTATCAGATAAAAAGGTTTTATCGGATATAGTTGCTTTAAGTTTATCTTCAACTTTGGTGAATAATATTTTATTACCAGAATTTATTTTAGCGATCTTTTGATGGACGTTTGAAAGGATAATTGGTGAATCAACATTTAATGATAATTCATCCGTCTTCTCATTTATCAAAACCCTGATAAAGTTTGATTCAGAATTTGATATAGTGCCGCTCTCTTCCGTGAATCTTTTTGTACTTGAACAGGAAATAAAAAGTAAAACAAGAAGTGATAATGTGAGAAGTAATAGAAAATTAAATTTGTTTTTTTTATGGTCAGTTGTTTGGTGGAGAGAAAAATTCACTTTGTTTTATCTGAACATTGCCTTTATGCTGCCCCAGGTTCTCTTTACTCCAGATATACTATGAGACACAGTAGTTTCATAAGAATATGTAATCTTACCATCGTTATCAACCAACTTTAGACGATAATTAAAAATTACATCAGTTGATTTATAAACATTCTGATCTAAATAAGAATAATATGAATTGCTGCCTTTTGGTTGGATAGTTTCGATTTCGATATAAGAGCTTTGTGGTGTTTTTCTTTCAATCACAAAAGATTGTAGATTGGATTCATCTCCCGTTTGCCATTCGAGTCTTATATTATCAGATTCGCTGCGAACATGGAAATAGCTAATGTAAGCTCCTGCGTAAACAGTAGCAATAATCAAAAATGTCAGTATTATAGTTGAAGTCTTCATTTTCTTGGTCAAAAATATTCCGAATAATTAAGATTGTCAAGTATTATTTAAAAATATTATTAGAAGTTTAATGGCTGTTAATCTTAGCAATCCATAAAGAATCACTAAATTCTTATTTTATCATTCATTTTAAATCGATTGGAATATTTTTTTGCCAATCCTTAGAGTTGAATTTAAGCAAAATTGATGTTGAATATACTATAACATAAACAGGTAATGCAAGCCAAGCGCCCATTAATCCTAAATCCAAAACAACTCCAAATAAATAAGCAAGTGGAACAAAAATTAATAAATTTGTTATCACTTCGGCTTTCATTACAAATACCGTTCTTCCTGCTGCCTGTAAGCCATTTGCTAAAACAACACCTGTTGCATAAAATATTTGTGCAAAACCGGCAATCCTTAACGAAGATTTAGCCATTTCAATAATCCCCCAATCATTAGTAATTATTAATAAAACATATTGTGGAATCGAAATAAAGATTATACCAAGTATGATTGTATAGATTGTAGCAACTTTTGCCGTTTCAAATCCATATAATTTTGCCAAACTAATTTTACCTGCACCCAGATTATTGCCAACTAAAGTTTGCACTGCTATTCCAAATCCAAATAATGGCAAAAATGAGATGAATAGAGTCGAAATGATTGCCTGAGTAGCAGCTTGCTCCTTTGTACCTATAATTCCTGTAATGGCTACGAAACTTAAAAAACCAAGTAAGATAAAAACATTCTGAAATGAAACAGGCAGTGATATTTTGAATATGCCTGATATGATTTCTTTATCAAATCTTAGATGTTTAAAATTTTGAAATTTCTTTCTGTAATCCGGCAATAAAATAATTATCAAATAGAATACTACATCGCTAAAGGTTGCCAGTGTAGATCCAAGCCCGGCACCTGCTAAACCCATTCGGGGCATGCCAAAGGAACCATAAATAAGTATATAATTGAAGATAACATTGAATAGATTTGTAAGAATTCCAGAAATCATAAAGATTTTAGTCTTGCTTATTCCGAAGAAAAATCCGCGGTAAGAAACAGAAATTAAAAAGAATGGAATTCCAAGAAACCTATAAAAAAGATATTGGGAGGCATAATCCCCTACAGTTTTATCAGATGCAAAAAAATGTGCTATTGGGCCGGAAAGTAATACTCCGGCTAAAGAAACTAAACTTCCAATCATCAGAGAAAGTATTAAAGAATTATTTAACGTGTTACCGCATTCAATAAAGTTTCCCTGTCCAAATCTTCGTGCAACAATAACATGTGTTCCTGTAGCCAAACTAGAAAAGAAACTAACAAGCGCCCAGGTTGCAAGAACACCAATTCCCATTGCGGCAAGAGCATAAGTGGCTTCATCCAATCTTCCAACCATTGCAGAATCAACAAGCGATACAACCATTTGAGTTGAAAGACCGGCAATTGCGGGAAGTGCAACATTAAGGATTTTTTTATAGTAGCTGTTTACAGGAAGTAATTTCATTGCTTCAAAGATAAATATACAATAGTAAGATAAAAATTTGTTAACATACTGAAAGCTTGATCATTCCTTTACAATAATTTGTATGGTATGAAAATATCAGGATTTTTTTTGGGTGATTTTTTAAATTATTATTTTATTTTATATAGTTTTTATTGTGGAGCTGATCGGAATCGAACCGACGACCTACTCGTTGCGAACGAGTTGCTCTCCCAACTGAGCTACAGCCCCGACAAAAACCAATAAAATATTAAACCCGCTATTAAATAGTAGCGGGTTATCAAAAAGTGGAGCTAAGCGGGATCGAACCGCTGACCTCTTGAATGCCATTCAAGCGCTCTCCCAGCTGAGCTATAGCCCCTAAATTCTTGCTGTAAAAATAATTATGTTTAATATAACAATCAATTTTATCTCTAAGGTGAAAGGGCAAGAGTTATGACTTTTAT